>MDTB01159411.1_pt1 | contig 11640 bp, 10 predicted proteins | sample 811161 | NCBI WGS metagenome assembly MDTB01 (sample SAMN05326650, study PRJNA326480) | marine metagenome | isolation source: seawater | place: Mediterranean Sea | collected 2009
ATTCGAAGTCTTCTAGTAGCTCGAATGTTGTTGATTTCAATTTGAGAAATTGAATTTCATTAGGAAAGTATGAGAGTAGTTCATCGAGTAGCTCAATTGCTGAGCCTACATACCCGTCACTGAGTTGGTCTTGGATATGTTTTAACACTAAACGTTTTAGCGACTGAGTAATTGCAGGGTCATTTAAATCTGCTTTAATCAATAATTTTACACTTTCGTGGTATTGCTGCAGTGACAGCATTTCCAAGATATCATCGTCAATCTCCTGTGAGATGGGCGAATCTCCAATTGTTGCGCTTAATTTAGGGATATAAGATTCATCCTCTTCAAACTTGATGGTTGACTTAACGTCCTCACTAAACTTCGAAAGGAAATAGATATTGATCACAATTGAGATTAATAAAACTACGAGGTAGACAGGGTTCACTACATTTCCACTCTCAATGATTCACGATTATAGTCAAACACGAGGGGATATTGCATAATTTTACGGTACTTTGAGATTAAAGAATATAGACTCACCCTGGGCAAATTTTATAAACATGCCTAACATACAGGATTACGAGCCATGATGAAGAGCACAACCATAGAATAATGGCTCTCAGCCTTCAGAGTCTAAGAAATTATTACTTATCCAAATTGTTTGGTAGGGGTCTAAGGCGACAAATGAATCGCGATCACTAAATTTCTCACCACTTATTAGATCACACCAATTCTGGTTGTCAATTAGATTAATCTCGGCAAGAAACAAAGTTTGTTTTGACTTGCTAATGTTGCTTACACAAAAAATGCTTTGCTCTCTATCAATGCTTTGTCTCCAATAGCCAAATATATTATCTCCAAGATGGAGCGTAAACTGGGTTGCATTTGGGTGAAACGCCACCTGATTACGACGAATATCTAGTAGTTTGCCCAGTTCATTGTAAACATAATATTCAGTTTTGTTTTCATCGGTGATTCGATTGACTAACTCTTCATATTGCCACTGATGTCTATTAATAGCACGGTTGTGACCACTATTATTCAACCTGTTATAGTCATTACGTGTTCCTACAAGGCTGTGAATATATATCGCAGGAATTCCCTCAAGTCCCAACATAATAGCATGTGCACAGATGAATCTTTCAACAGCATGATTGTCTTTACCATCGAGTGTTCCACTCAGAGCATCGAAGAGTGATATATTAATTTCATAAGCCTTTCGGGTGCCGTCGTCCTGCGATCTCCATGAAATTTTGCCTCCAAAAGACTCCATTGTTTCGATAAGACGCGTTATTTCAATCTCGCTGAGTAACCCTTCCGCAGGGCGAAGACCGATACCATCGTGAGAGGCGATAAAATTAAAGTAGGCCGTTCCCATTCTAGCCGGCGGCATACTCATCATCCATTGCTTTAAATATTCGCAATTCCCTGTCACAAGTGTGTTAATGAGTAATGGCGGTAAAGAAAAGTTATAAACCCAATGTGCTTCATTGGCATTTCCAAAGTATGCGAGGTTCTCCCGGTTTGGAATATTTGTTTCTGTAATTATGATCGCGCCAGGGGCAGCGCACTCGATAAGGCCTCTCAGAAGTCTAATGACGCAGTGTGTCTCCTCGAGGTTGATACATTTGGTTCCCACTTTTTTCCAAAGGTATGCCACTGCATCAAGCCTGAAGATTTGGACACCCATTTCGAGATACAGTTTGATGATCTTAACAAATTGTTTTAACACCTCTGGATTAGAAAAATTTAGGTCAACTTGATCATGACTGAATGTACACCAGACGTGTTCAGGGCCCCGGGCAGTTGAAACAGCCTTTAACAAAGAATTGGCGCGTGGACGAGTCACACTGCTCAGATCAATATTCGGGTCAACTGAGATAAAATAGTCCCGGCCGGGATGACGATCAGCAATATAGTTCTCAAACCAACGACTTCGCGCAGAACAATGATTAATGACTAGGTCTGCCATTAGACGATAGTCGCTAGCAATTTGAGATACATCTTTCCATTCTCCGAGAGTTTCGTTAACGCTGGAGTAATCCAGCACAGAAAAGCCATCATCAGAGGTAAATGGGTAGAAGGGTAAAATATGGATTGTGTTGATTTTAGATTTGAGAAAGTTATCTAAGAAAGTCTTCAGCGCACCAAGTGGAGCCATAGTTCCGCTCAGAACACTATCACCATATGTGATCACCACTGTGTCACCCTCATCCCAATAGTTCCTATGAGGCTCAGGAAATTGAGATGAATCATTTATTTCCATTATGTTTAAGAAATCAGTCGAGAGCTCTTTTGCCTCGGCCTCGTTCAGCTCCGGATACAAGAAGGAAAGTTGTTCGGCGATACGTCTAGTCAAACGCTCCGATGGCAAACTCGTCATTTAGAATGTTCCATATATTCGCTATTGTCTGCTTCTACAGCCGCCAAGAGTTGCTCAAAAATGTCTGGAACTGCACTGATAATGCGATTCCAGCTTGCTATGAATGGACGGTCACTGGGTCTCTCTAAAAATACCTCTCCTGCCTTCATGATATTCTCGGCAAAAAGCTCTACAGCCCTTTCCTCGCTATGCACATCTAGGGTAAGTCCATTCATTATGGCATCATTGTGAGAATTTTCTACAGCGTCCAGAGCAATGCGATAATAAGTGGCTTTGATCGATCTAAATGTTCCTCGCTCGAAGACAACGCCTTGAGTCGCCAGCTTTCGGAACAGCGCTTTGGCAATATCGATTGACATTTTTGAAAGGCCATTTTTTGCATCTTCCGGAGAGAGGGGCTGATGTTTGTGGTCATAACTATTGGCAATGTCCACTTGGCACACGCGGCTTTTAGCATAATTACGATACATTTCCGAAAGCACGCCAATTTCGAGCCCCCAATCACTGGGAATTCTTATGTCCCTGAGTACATCTCGTCTAAATGAAAACTCTCCAGCCAATGCGTACCGGAAACTTGTCATGTAATCCAGATAGTCCATTTGACCTAGAATCTTTTTTAACGCTCCTAATAGAGGCGTTACTAGCAGCCTACAGGCCCGGCCATGCATTCTGCCATGTGCTGTGCGGGCATAATAGCCTTTGCAAAACTCATAACTGAAGCTTGGATGCGCCACAGGATAGATCAGCCGCGCAAGGAGAGAACGATCATATGTTGTAATATCGCAATCATGGAGAGCAATTGACTCTGTTCTTCCTGATGCAAGAATATACCCCATACAATACCAAACGTTCCGTCCCTTACCCAGTTCCTTAGGAGCAAGATCAAGATTTTTTAAGTTATCATCAATTGCCTTTAATCTGGGTCCATCATTCCAAAGAACCTTGTGCTCTTGTGGCAGTCGAGAAAAAAAATTCAGTGCATGACGATATTCTTTAGCATTTGCTCTATCGAGCCCAATAATAATTTGGTTTAGATATGGAACTTGAGATAACTCCTTGACAATATTTGAAAGTGCAGGACCATGCAGTTCAGAATATAGTGAGGGTAATATCAGGCCCATAGGCCTGTGAATTGCAAAATCGGTTAATTCTTGCTCCAGTTCACTGGTTGCTCTATTTTGTAAATTGTGTAATGTAGTTATTATTCCATTTTGGTAGAAATCCGCCATATATATTTCCTAATCTGTATGTTAGTGACGATTGTTGGTGATATCAGTCATCATTCGTGTTTTCAAATTCATACTTTATTTGGCTGAGCCATTCTCGAACTCCTTGGTCCCAACCTTTGGGTCCCTCATCGTCACTGATCAGTGTATTGTTATCACGCTCCAATGAGGGGAGGGCCCTATTTTTGGCTCTTATAAGTAGTGCCCAATCGGCTGCATCAAGCATACTCACGTCGTTAGCACTGTCACCAACCGCTAGAGAGTGAATTGGTAACTCAAGCGTTGATGCATAGAAACTACTAATTTTTTTCAATGCGCTTCCTTTGTCAAATGCACCTCCAATGGTAAGAAAACGCCCTCCCTGAAGTGGATTTGCCCCGACCTTCTGTAATTCTCTTATGAATTGAATTTTTCTTTGCTCAGTTCCTTCCCAGATCACGGGCTCTGTGTACTCACGTTTGTTCGCATTTTCTGCAGACCGGAGACTTAATTTCGTGACTTTAGAAATGCCGGAGGTGCCATCTTGATTGAAAATATCAGAAAAACTTCTAAACTCTTTACTATACTTATCTCCAAAATCACGTAACACCTTTCGCCAATGGTCACGGGAAGGGGCTTCAGAAATCCGGATGTACTCGTCTACTACATTACGATTTTTTATGTTTAAATTTTCTGAGAAATATTCCTTGGGGATATATATCGCTGCACCATTTTCAACCACAAAAGGGTGTTTATTTTTGAGATGTTCACGAAGAGGGATGACCTCTGAAGCTGTTTTACTGGTAACCGCTATAACCGGCAGTTTATGGAGTTCTAGCAGCTGTAGTAGTGATGAAGCTGCATCATTACTATAGCTGTGATGATCCAATAAGCTACCATCGAGATCAGTGAAGATCACTGGGTAAAAGTTGCCTTTAACTCCGGAATATTTCTTATTGAAGACATAGTTGTTCAAGATTAGGGTTGCTCTTAAAAATACACTCGCTTCATTTCGCACCATTGTTGTGCGAGCTCTTGATTTAAGCCTTGGTAGATGTTGATAAATCCATTGTAAGTTTAAGTTGCACGGGTTTGTTTGCTCGCAATCTTGGGTCGTAGTGTATCACGATTATGGAGAAAGCATATTCTATGCCACTTAAGTTAATATTAGCACCAAACTTGAAATGTTATTTCGACAAGTTTGCAAATGAATGTTTATTTAGTTATAAATCTGTTAGATAGATCTATGAGAAAATACAAATTTGTCCGGGGGCACAAATGAATATGGCTAAAAGTCCAGACATTGGTCTAGGACACACTTTATTGAAGCGAGCTGCAATTTCTCCGCTCGAAAGGGCTATTACATTTGAGGGTCATACGAAAACTTATGTTCAGCTTGCTCTCAGCGTACGTAAGGTATCGGCAGTGTTGAAGGACATGGGTGTTAATAAGGGTGATCGTGTCGGTTATATTGGGCTTAATCATCCATCATTTCTTGAGGTGCTCTACGCTTGTGGATGTTTGGGGGCTATATTCGTCCCAATTAATTGCCGGTTGACCTCGCCGGAGGTGCGATTTATTGTAAATGATGCCGGTTTAAAGGTGATATTTGCTGATCAAATGACGATTTCATTGGTTGATCAGGAGCGCTCAAGTCTTCAATGTCGTCGGTTTGTGAGTATTGAGTCACGAGTGTTGAATTGGGAATTTCTTCCAGCATTAACAGATAACAACGATCCACTTGAACATTTAGAGCAAATATCGGCTGATGATATTGCTCTGATAATGTACACATCCGGTACAACAGGTCTGCCCAAAGGGGCCATGTTGACCCATGGTAATCTTTTTTGGAATGCGGTTAATGTAGCTTTCAGTGAAAATAATATGCAGACAGCGACACTGACTTGCGCGCCATTATTTCATATAGGTGGTTTGAACGTGACAACACTGATTTCTTTGGCATCTGGGATAGAGGTAATTCTTCATCGCACTTTTGAGCCTGGACAAGTATTGAGGGACATAGAGAAATATCGTGTCTCAACAATGTTTGGTGCGCCTACTATGTTCCTAATGATGTCGCAGCATGAAAATTTTGCCACCACTGATTTGAGTTGCATTTTATCGGTTACGGTAGGCGGTGCGCCTGTGCCAGTTCCCTTGATTGAAACTTACGGTGCTCGAGGAATTAGCTTCTGTCAAGGGTATGGGCTGACGGAGACCGCTCCATATGCAAGTATCCTTGCTAGCCATTTGACTAGTGAAAAAATAGGATCTGCTGGTCGTCCTCCTCTCTATACAGATATTTGCATAGTAGATTCTGAAAATAATACTTTACCTGCTAGTGAGTTAGGAGAGGTATGTATTAGAGGACCAAATGTGATGAAGGGTTATTGGAATCGCCCTGAAGCAACTGCCGAGGTAATCGATCACAACGGTTGGTTTCCCAGCGGAGACATAGGATACCTCGATAATGATGGCTTTTTGTACCTCTGTGATCGCCTCAAAGATATGATCATCTCTGGGGGAGAGAATGTGTATCCAGCTGAAGTAGAGAGTATTTTATATGCTCATGAGGCCATCACCGAAGTTGCCATAATTGGTCTGCCTGATTCAAAGTGGGGGGAGGCTGTGGTTGCTGTGGTGGTGCCTCAACCAGACGCAAATTTGCAATTAGAAGAATTGCGTAACTTTGCTAGCTCGCAACTCGCTCGATTTAAGTTGCCTACGCGATTACACTTTGTTGATGTTTTGCCGAGAAATCCTGCTGGAAAAGTGCAGAAGTTTGTCCTGAGAAAGCAATTAGCTCAATAGAACCTTTTTGTAATTGCTATCTAGGCAAATATTCCATGTAAGTGCCACTCTTTGCTCTGTTTTTCCCAATATAACCAGTAACGTGATCCTTGAGAATCATGTGCTACATAGTAATCACGCTGTTGCTCACCCTGCCACCAGTTTTCAGACAAGCGTTCAGGCCCACGTAACAGTGTCAAAGGTTCGTTCCAATAGGGTTGATTATCGAGGTTTTGTAATCGTAAAGGTGTATTTGTCAGCCATAGTGGTTGTAATGGTAAATGTCTACCACTTGATGTTTTGGGAGAGCATGTATTGGCGGACAGATTCGCTTTTTCTGGTAAGTACTCTGCCTGAAAGCAGGGTTGATATATAGCATCAGTTCCCAACTTAGCCGTGACCTGATCTAAAAAATGAATTTTTTTTATATATTTTTTAGTGAGAAAAAAATCTAGGGTTTCATTAGTATTGATAATGAATTCCTTACTATATAAGACAATCCTTTCGATACTATTTGGTAAATTGAGTTGTTCAAGTTGTAAACGACTGAGGGTAAAAAAAACATCAGAGCCATAACATGGATGTGATAGCTCAATGACCATAGATTTTGGTTGTCCTTGCATTGGAGAGAATTGCCAATAGATCTTCTTGCAATTTACCTGATTTGTGCGGAGATGCTTTTGGAGTCGTGTCAATAATATTTTCATTGGGGCATGTAAATCTTCTTTGCTATAAAATCCACTGGGATTTTCTAGCATATCTTTGAATTTTTTAGGTGCTATGTAGCGTTCTTGCAAATCATTTTGAGTAGTTAAGAGACTTATTTTGGAGAGAACTTCGTTATCAAATCGACGGCATGTAGAGGTGCTTGGTAGAGTTAGGAAATCACCTACAGTAATGATGCCTAAATGCTTAAGACTATTCTCTTGAGAGCGTTTAAGTGTTAGTTGGCTTAATTTTATTGAATACAATTGTTGAATTAGCTCTTTATTTTTAGGTATTTGAGTATGAAACTTATTTTTTATTGATAGGCGCGCCGCTAATGAGTTGCGTCCAACTCCCGTAAAGACTCGGCTGCATTTCTCCTTTAAGTGCTCTTTTAATTGCTTGAGTAATTCAGAATAACTACCGTAAAGCTTTTTACAATTAGACAATTCCATACTAAGGCCAATATTTTGATAGATAATTAGTTCGGGACTAAAGTTGTAGGCAATAAGGGTTAGTTGTTCGAAATAGAGCCTTTCTTTTTTATTATTTCGAATTTTTATATGTAAATCGGGGCATAGAGTTATTGCAGTTGACAAGGACATTTGTTCTTGAATACCAAGCTGCTTTGCAGCATCGTTGCAACAATATATACATTGTGTTTTTTGACTTTGAGTTATAATTGCCTGCGGATATTGTGAGAATTGTTTTTTAGATTCTTTAAATTGAGCATCTATAGCCAATAAAGGAAAGTGCAGATAAAGCCAGATTTCTCGTTTTTTAACTGTCTGAGGCATGTAGTCTATATCTGTTATAGATTTTTATATTAAAATCAGGTATTGAGTATGTAGCTTTGGGTTTCGTTAAGGCTAAAAGTTAAATCAGTATTCTTATGATTATTATGTATCGGTACGGGTAGTTGGTGCAGTAAAATACGTTTTGTATCACTTATATGCGTTTTTAACTCTATTTGTGAAGAAGAATTTAATCCGTTGAATTTTAGTACTTTTACTGTTATTTCGTGTAGCTTCGAATTATTAATTTCCAGTCTTAATGCGGCAGGAGAGTACAGTGAAATATGTTCTAACTGGTTGTATAAAAAAGCCGGTTGATAATTTTCAGTGGCAGCTAATTGTATTCGCCTTAAATTACTATAGTTAAATTTATATTGTCCTATCCATGCGACCAGCATAATCTCATTTCTTATGCTATGTTCAGCACTCCATAACCATTCATTACGACACTTGCTGTGTATGACGAAAAGATTTTCAAGTTTTATGCCAGCTGAAGCCCAAGAAGGAGCATAAGGTTGATAGGGTGGATCAAGAAGGACACACAATCCTTCGTTCTGCGTATGCTTGATTAATGTCGGAAAAATTAGACTCAACTCACCAATACCATGACGACTAAAATTTGCTTCGATTAATGCTTGTCGTGGCCAACCTCCACATAATAGATTATCTAATTCTGGATATTGGGTTGTTAAGGAATCTTTTATGATCGAACGATTGTGACCACGCCAAATATCATGACGTGTTAGAAGTGTCTCTAGATTTGAAGATTCCCGCATTAATCCACCTTTTATACTGTTAATATATACAGTATTTATAGAAAAGTCACCTATTTTTTTATTTTTATAAACGGAGATATAGTTATTTATGGTTATATGAATGTTACCCAGCTGAGTAGCACTATGAAATGTACAGATGTTAATTTCGGTCAAGTTATACATTAACTGTGTAGCCTCTTCGTCTCATCGCCTGTACGGCAAAAAAATGATACAACCTGGTATGTCAACGTTGCATTTTTGATTCCAATTATTCAAAGTACAACGCATTTCTGGGTATCAGCTGCTCCTTTCTTGGCGCAGTTATTGGTGCTGATGATGAGCATTTGATGGTTGCGGAGACTGGTACAGGTAAAATTCATCGTTACTGGCTTAAATGCGAGTATACTGGATGAAAAGATTTGTCTGAGGAGCCTCTAAAGGAACATGTGGATTATATTTCTTTCAATGCAACTGACACTTTTTAGATGAGTGCGAATTTGATAAGCACATCACACTCTGTCGTGATGGCCTCTGACATACATGCAGCTAGGTAATTTGCCACGCAATTTTTCTTTAAATCCCAAGGGGAAGAAGTATAAAATTGGGAGTAGGTGTATATGGAAAAGTTAAACAGTATTTGCAATATGAGCGAAACGCTTATCACAATATCACGAGTACTTATGGAAAGGAGCAATACTTTTTATTGGAGGTTTGAGATTTTTTGGACTACCTACCTTCTATTCAACAAATGTTCTTCATTAATCCATACTAAATTCATAATAACGAAACCTAATGAATCTATCCGGCTACTGACGCAGGCTGATCTGGCACCCATATTTGATTTTTTGCTGACCTTTACTAGGCCAACATCGGCCCTAATTTCATCGCTATACCCATATCACCCTGAATCTTTAGTTTCCCAGACATAAAAGCCGCCGTGCCATCAAGTTCTCCAGCGGCCATCAACATAAAATTTTCCATACTCAAGACCATGGTACACTGAGCATCGGCATCATCATTATTAATTATATTGGGCGTCTGTGTAGCATCCAGGAAGAGTTTTCCGCTATCACCAAAATCAAACTTTACCGTGGCTCCAAGCCCACAATCTTCGCCAATTTTTTCTTTTAAACCGGCGGTTACTAGTTCAAGTGACATACAAGTTTTCCTCTATTTAAGTATACCGACCGAAAATTATCGGGTTATTATTACAAACAAGGTTACTTTAAAAATCTGAGGACTTAAAAGCAAGATATAAATGTCACATTATGGCTTGTAGCAACACTTTTTCTCACATCCAAGCTTGGACTATGTAAAAATCTGTTTCTCGCGGTTTGTAACCGCAAATTTCCGAGAAAAGCTAAATATGAAAAAAATTGCACTATTCGTTGATGTCCAGAATATCTTTTACACTGTGAAAGATAAATATGGGTGTTATTTTAACTACAGAAGACTTTTAAGTGAGTTAAAAAATGAAGGTGAAATTGTGACTGCTAAAGCCTATGCTATTGATCGTGGGGATCGGAAACAGATAAGATTTCAGAATTTTTTAAGAGATTCGGGGTTTAACGTAAAGCTGAAACCTTACATTAGCCGCGCCGATGGTTCGAAAAAAGGTGACTGGGATGTTGGGATCACGATCGATATAATGGATACGGTTTTTTATAACAAAAACAATATCGATTGCATCGTTTTGTTATCAGGTGATGGTGATTTTGACTTATTATTGCGCAGATTAAATGGCTGGCCCGAATTATCCTCAATTGTTTATGCTGTTAGAGAACAAACTGCGCGATCTGTTATAGAGGCAGCCTCGGAGTTTCGACCAATCTGCGAACCTTTATTGTTAAAGAACTCTCTGTGATAAGCTCAGAGAATTTCAAAAGACGCTTTTCAGAAGACCTCCATCGATTAAATATTTTGTCCAGTAATATAGCCAGCGAATTTGCTGCCCAAAAAGGCACAAGTCTGCCTACATTCCCCAGGTTCGCCGAGACGTCTTGCCGGGACCTGTTGAATTATACTTAGTTAAATTTCATCCTCCGGCGCTGCATTTTTCTCTGCATTTACTGTAAATTCCTCTTCTAATTTTTCTGTTAAAAAAGATCCAGGCAATAGCTGATTAGTAGTTATGCCTTTGTAGGCTGGGGAGCGTGAAACCTCCGAGAGAAAAGAGGAGAGACCTACTCGCGCTCCGCTGGAAAGATCTAAACCTTGGATTGGCATTTTTACCGATACAGAGGCAATGTTAATAATCCGTCCAAATCCCTTGGCAATCATAGAATCGAGAGTTTTTTGTATCATTCTTTTAGGGGTTATCATATTCATTTCAAGACCTTTTTCTATATCACTCTTGCTCAAGGACTGGATTCAACAAAAGGCGGGCCACCATTGTTCTTGATTAAGATATCGGGATGAGGACATTTTGCTAACATAAAATCCTGTCCCTGCTCGCTTCGATATCAGCAATTGCTATTTGCACTTTTTTATTACGCGTTTCAATAATTTGATTCGTTGCTGCTAAAAGGCTTTGGCGGTCTCGTCCAGACAAAGTTACTTTAAGTCCCGCTTGTGCGAGAGCTGAGGCGCACGCAAAGCCCAATCCTCTAGAGGAGCCACAGACTATCGCCTTTTTCCCAGCAATACCCAGATCCAATGGTTAAACTCATTATTTTTAAGATCTCACTGTTTTTTCGTGCTTGAAACATTTTAAATCTCTCCATACTGACATGTTTTTACGTTGTTGTGCCATACTCTCCCTTAAAATTTGCGTGACGTTTCATAACGGGATCAAAAAACTATATCTGCTGGTTTCCTATTTCGTTCGAGAAGCGAAAAGGACTGTTAAAACGCTATTCATTGACCAGTTAATTATGGATGGGCTTTAGAGGAGGAAAGATGAGTCAAATAATTAGAACAAAGGGCGCGCTCTCCTACCTAATGGTGGTGTTTTTAAACGCGTTCCTAGATCTTGGGCATAAGATCACCATTCAGAACACAATTTTAAAAGTTTATGATGGTGAGCA
>MDTB01217845.1_pt1 | contig 11640 bp, 12 predicted proteins | sample 811161 | NCBI WGS metagenome assembly MDTB01 (sample SAMN05326650, study PRJNA326480) | marine metagenome | isolation source: seawater | place: Mediterranean Sea | collected 2009
AGTTTATTGCTCGACCAGCTATGCTATTAACAAAAAACTCATCATACAAATAACTTCCATAGATAGCCTTAAACTCATCTTCTCCTATCTTATTCCTTAGCGCTAAAAGTGTAAAAATGATAGGAGGTTCATACAAGTATTCTACATTATGAAAAGAATGTAATATCTTGCCAGTAATAGTAGTTCCACTACGCGCAGGACCTGATAACACTATTGCATTTGATAATAGAGAAATAGCGTTTTTTGGAGTACTTATGCTCAAGATTAATTAACTATTAAAAGAAATTAAAGAAATTAAAATAAGTGGTAATGCCATTATAACATATTTGTATGATATGATATTATTGCCGCCTCTTTCTTTAGAATCGGTATGGAGGATATAATAGGATATATATACATTGTATCATGACTATAATAACAATCTTTTCTTTCAACATTTAGTTTTAATTGATTTATTGGACATGTAAAAAGACCTTCATTTAATGAATCTTCTTCTATTAATGGAGGTTTAATAACATGTGCATAAGTTTTGTTTAATGGATTTTTAGATGCTTTATCGAGCTTAACTATATCTTCTATCACCCCTCCCAAATTTTCAATGTACTTTGTTAAATTTCTAATATATCCATGCTCCTCCATCCTCTTCTGTCCTTCTATACTATTTTTCTCAAAAGATGGTTCAAAGAGTATGACTTTTCTACGTGCGACTCTAAATATTTCTTTTAATATATTTTCTTCCCTTCCATGATTTGGTTCTAAACCATGCATTGAAAAAATAACATCCATTGATTTATCCAAAAGTGGTATTGCATTAATATCAGCTACAAATGGTACAACGGATTTATTAAGTTCAGGAGATGCATTATTATTTAAGAATTTTCTGCCATATAAAATTCTGGACAAACTAATATCAAAACAATATATCTTCATATTTTTTAACAAATTTTTATTGAAGATTCCATATATGTTAATCATTTCTCCTGTTCCACAATCAAGTACATTATCTCCGATCTTTATATATTGTTTTAAAATTTTTTCATATTCAGAAAATCTAGTGTTCCATGATTCATGGTTATTGTCAAAGTGATCTATATAGGAACCAGACTGTAAATCATATGCTATTTCAATAGCTTTAATTAAATTAAAATCATCTTTCTGTTTTTGCCTTAGATAAGAAATAATATTAGAACCATTGCTAAATACTTTTTTTAATTCTTTTAGATCTACTTTCATAATCTAATGAAAAGTATATTTTAATTTTATTTCTTCGACTATAGCAATTGATTCAACCATATTTACAATCGATAATAGGCCTATATTCATCGCAAGACTCTCAACTACTTCAAATGATCTAGAATGTGGCAATTTTATTTAAAGTAATCTATGTATTTATTATACTACTTAAGTAAATCCCAACTAACTGGGGTTCCTTTCTTCAAATCTCGGTTTACTTTCATACCCAAAATAATATCAAAAAACTTTGGATGGAGACCCAAGCCTGGCCTAATTATTCTTAGGTTTTTTTTATTTAGCTTTTCTCCATTTTTTATATCCTCTGCGATGTATAAGGATCGTCGAAACTGCAATGAGTTTTTTTCATTTTTTGTTGGACCAAAATTAACATCGCCAAGAGACTCCCAAGCGCGATTTAATTCAGTAATTAATTGTTTCATTTCATCAGGCTCCATAGAAAAAGGAGCATCAATACCACCACCATCTCTTGACAAGGTAAAGTGTTTTTCAATCACAGTCGCACCATGAGCTATAGCAGCTATAGAAGCACCAAGACCTAGAGTATGATCAGATAAACCAACCTCACATGAAAATAATTTTCGCATATAGGGTATGGTAATTACATTACAGTCTTTAGTGGAAGCAGGATATGTACTTGAACATTTCAGTAATACAAAGTTTTTATTTAAATCATATTTACAAATTTTTGTTATTTCTTCAATGTCAGAAAGACTAGCCATGCCAGTAGATATAAATATAGGTTTTCCTGTTGAAACAACTTTTTCAATCAAGGGTAGATGTATGTTTTCAAAAGATGAAATTTTGTAGGCGGGAACGTCTAAATCCTCAAGAAATTCTACTGCTGTTTCATCAAATGGAGTGCTAAAACACATTAAACCAAGATCATTTGCTTTTTGCATTATGGGCTCATGCCAATCCCATGGCGTGTAGGCATCCTTATATAACTCATATAGAGCCTTTCCTTTCCAAATACTTTTTTCATCTTTTATTAGAAACTCATTCTCTTTTATATCAAGCGTCAATGTATCTGCAGTGTAAGTTTGAAGTTTAATTGCATCAGCTCCACACTTTGCTATTTCCTCGGTAATTTTCAAAGCTTTTTCCAATGATTGATTATGATTACCTGACATTTCCGCTATTACAAATGGTTTCTGATCTAGACCTATTTTTTGATTACCAATAATTATCATTTTTTTTCTATTTCAATTTTTTTTCTCCATCTATATAGGTAACAATGTTTGCCTCCATCATTACCAAAGAGATTGAAGCCAGCTTTTTTCAAAGATTTAATTGATGCTAAATTCTCAGGGTATGTATATGCATAAACCTCAGTAACCAAACAGCTTTTTTTTAATTTTTTTAATGCTTCGGTTAACATAAAACTCGCCAATTTTTTCCCTCTCATTTGTGGAGCTATTTGATAGTGAAGAATAAATTTTCTATTGTATTTTTCGAACCTCACCACTCCTGAGGGAGTGTTTTCGAATTCAAAAATCCAAAATGCCACATCTTTATCGATATTTTTACTATTGAACCATTTTTTATGTTCTGATACCTTGATAGGTTTAGAATTGAAAGACCACTTTCTTGTTTCAATATCATTTGCCCAATCTAATAATTGATTTTTATCTGAACTATTTACATTTCTGAGCGTAAAAGAATTATCAGCTTTTATCATTATTTCTTTAAAATTACTCTGAAAGCTTTTTTATTAATCTCGAAATCTGATTATCGTCATGGTCAATTCTCTTCATTAATAATTTTGCTTCATCTGGTGCATGAGTAAATGCGAGTCTAAGTAGATCCATCCAATTAACATTATTTTTTGTTCTCACCTTTTCAATTTGATCAATAATATCTAGATAATATTGCAAATCTTTAATTTTTCTTTTTTCCAATTTAACCTCTCAAATTCCACAAAGCACATTGGCCTTTTTTAAAATTTATCAAATTCCAAGGCGAGTACAATCTCCCACGCAAAATCCTTTAAATCAATTTTAAAAGATGGATCTTTTCTGATAAATAACTTCATATGTTTTTAAAAATGCGAAACATTTTTTCAGCATGAATTAAATCATCTTCCGTATCAATATCTTTAACTCTCCAGTTAGGCACAGTTAGCGGACATGAATGATGATCAAAAATGCTATATTTTTTTACCCATGCTTCTGGTTTACCCCAATAAAATAATGCTGCATCGTGTAGAACCTCTGGTAGATCTTGTGAACGATAATTAAATTTTTCAGGAAAAAACATTTCTACTCCTCCATTAGAATGTTTTTTAAAGGACCTGAAAATAGGATACGAAAAGTTGGTAACAGAGAATACATAATGCCAATCTCCGCTTTTTAACTCATTTAGACCTTTGTGTAGGTCACAGTCTTCAAGAAATACAGATGTTGGATATACACAACATACAGCAGATGGCTTCAAATCATTATTCCTCATCCATTTAACAGCATGCTCCATAACATCTCCAATACCTGAATAATCATCTGATAATTTAGTAGGACGCATAAATGGAATTTCTGCGCCAAATGATTTTGACACTTCAGCAATCTCTCTACTGTCAGTTGATATGATTATATGATCAAATAATCTGCTTTTCCTGAGGATTTCAATCGGCCAAGCAATCATCGGTTTTCCACAAAATTCTCTTATATTCTTTTTCTTTATCCTCTTACTTCCTCCCCTTGCAGGAATAACTACGATATTCATTATTTGATATTTGTTTTAATAGAATCGATAACAAAAGACAATTGATCATTAGTCAGATTATAGAACATTGGTATTGAAACTTCTTTTGCATAAAAATCTTCAGCGACCGGAAAATCACCAGGTTTAAAATTATAATTGGTTTGATAATAGGGTTGTAAGTGAACTGGTATATAATGCACCTGTAATCTTATACCGAGGGATAATAGTTTATTAAAAAAAGTTCGTTTTGATACTTTAATTTCAGAAAAATCGATTTTTAATGGGTAAATATGGTAAGCATGTTTTATGTCATTATCTGATTTGGGTATAGTTAGGTTATCATTATCTAAAAATGATTCATCATATTTGAATGCTATTTCACGTCTTTTCTCAATAAAATGGTTCAATTTTTTTAGCTGATTAATACCTAATGCACACTGAAAGTCAGTTATTCTGTAGTTATATCCCAATTCAACCATTTCATAATACCATGGGCCTTCATTCTTTGAATATTCTTTAACATTTTTATTTATTCCGTGGGTCCTTAATGATTTGACTTTCTCAATAATTTCAAAATCATTTGTTAATATTGCTCCACCTTCTCCAGTAGTTATATTCTTTACTGGATGAAAACTTTGAGTAACAACATCAGCATATTTTACAGCATAATGAAAATTCCCATAATACGAAGCTCCCAATGCATGACAATTATCATTAATTAGTTTAAAACCATATTTATCAGCCAATATTCTTAATGATTTCCAATCGCATGGGTGACCTGCATAATCCATACCAATAACAGCCTTGACTTGCTTCCCTCTGGATATATGTAATTTGATTTTTTCTTCTACTAAGTTAGGATCTATTGTATAACTACAATGATCTATATCTGCAAAATCAGGCTGACTACCAGAAAAAAGAATACTATTTGCTGTAGAAAGGAAGGTGATAGGTGTAGTAATAATTATATCATCTTTTTGCCAACCTAATGCGAGGCCTACAAGATGTAAGGCTGCAGTACCATTTGAGACAACGCAAGCATGATTACTACCAAAATATTCCTTGAGATGACTTTCAAAAAGTTCAACTGCTGGACCTTGAGTTAGCCAATCGCTTTTTAGAACTTCTATAACACAATCAATATCAGATTGATCTATAGATTGTTTTCCATAAGATATCATTATTGAAAATGTTTTATAAGTTTTCGTATTTGGTTTTCAGATAAAAATGTAGGGTTTGACCCACTATTGTAGGACCATCCTTCTTCACACATCTTTCCAATTGAAGAATGACTATTTTGTATGAATTTATCTACATCCCAAAGACGAGTGGAAGGCAGCATTACAAAGTAATCATTAAATTCAACACAATTCAAAGAATCATTCTTATTTATTAAATCCTCATGCAACTTCTCTCCAGGTCTAATGCCAATTATTTTTTTCTTACAATCAGGAGCAATTGCAGTGGCTAAATCAATCACACGAAAACTAGGAATTCGAGGGATAAATGTCTCCCCTCCCCACATTTTTTCAATACATTTTAATACAAATCTCACCCCCTGATCAAGAGTAATATTAAATCTAGTCATCCGCTCATCAGTTATTGAAATAGTACCAGTTTTCCTTTGATTAAGGAATAATGGTATTATTGACCCTCTACTACCTAAAACATTTCCATATCTAACTACGGAAAATTTTATTTCATTACTTCCTCTATAATTATTTGCTGCAATAAATAGTTTATCGGAAACTAATTTTGTTGCACCATAAAGATTAATTGGAGCTGCTGCTTTATCTGTGCTCAATGCTATAACTTTTTTAACCCCACTAGAGATGGCTGCATCTATAACATTTTGGGCACCTATAACATTAGTTTTCACAGCTTCAAAAGGATTATACTCAGCAGTTGGAACTTGTTTTAAGGCAGCAGCATGTACAACTAAATCTACTCCTTCCATAGCCATTTTTAATCGATTATAATCCCTAACATCTCCTATGAAATATCGCATTACCCCTCCCCCTCCAGCAGGCCAATTTTGCTGCATCTGAGATTGTTTTAGTTCATCTCTACTGTAAACGATTAATTTTTTTGGTTTATGTTTTTTTTGAATGATTTCAATAAACTTTTTACCAAATGATCCTGTTCCTCCAGTAATCATAATGTTTTTCATATTTTTTTAAAAACCTCCGTTTTTATAAAATGTTTATTTTTTGCGGGTAATTCTCCAATTGTAATAGAATTATTTGCATCAAACTGGTAAAACGTATTGCCAATTGACCTAGCAATTCTAATTCTGATCTTATAAGAAGCCATGGATATGTTTTGGTGATTGATTTGTAGAGCATAGGGTGTTTTACTCCCTACAAGATTCCCAAGATTTTGTGAAAATATATATTTATCATTACTTAGAGAGATCAATTCTACATAGACATTATTTCTCCGATTCAATAACTCTAAATCTTTTAATGTAACATTAAATGAAAGTAGATTATCTTTAGTTTTAAATGATGTGACGTTATAATTATCTTTATCACCTTTTGAGGATGCTCTAATAGTACTAGGCTTCTTAAAATTATCTAAATACAAATTAATTATATCGTCAGTAGGCCCTACACTTTCAATCATTCCTTCTTTGAGCAACACACATTTTTGACAAAGACTTTTTAGAACATTTAGATTATGGCTAACAAAAATAACTGTTTTACCTTGCTTTAAACTTAAAGTATCCATTTTTTTTAAACATTTTTTTCTAAAAGCTTCATCTCCTACTGCCAAAACTTCATCCACAAGTAAAATATCAGTATCTAAATGGGCTGCGACAGAAAATGCTAACCTAACTTTCATACCACTAGAATATCTTTTTACTGGCGTATCAACAAATTTTTCTACACCAGAGAATTCTAATATTTCATCAAATTTGCCATCAATATCATTCTTGTTCATTCCAAGAATTGTACCATTTAAATAGATATTCTCTCTCCCTGTTAGATCTGGGTGAAAACCAGTACCAACTTCCAATAGACTTGCAATACGACCATGTATTTCAATTCTTCCATTTGTAGGTTCGGTGATATTTGCTAATATTTTTAATAGAGTACTTTTTCCCGCACCGTTAGCACCTATTATCCCCAAAACCTCACCTTGCTCCACATTAAAAGATAAATTCTTTAAAGCCCAAATCACATCTGGTCTATTATCATCCTTATCAAATTTGGTCAACTTCTTTAGTTTATGGAAATTATTGAAAGGGGCAATCAACATTGAAAAAAATTTCCCTGTTAACGAATCGTGGCTTTCTTCTCTAAGACCAATGCGATATTTTTTTGAAATATTTTCTACTCTTATAACAGTTTCAGCCATCAAGCAACATCAGCAAATATTCTTTCTTTGTGTTTAAAGTATAATGCCCCACTTATAAATAAAATAATCCCTGCTAATCCACCCATTAGAACCAAATTCCATTGCATAATATTTTGCCCAATTAAAGCATATCTAAACCCTTCTATTACCCCTGCCATTGGATATAATCCATACCAAAATGCAATTGAATCACCAAATTTATCCTCTAATAATGACATAGGCCAAACTACTGGAGCAGCGTATAACATTAACTGTGATAGAAAATTAATTGCATGTCTTATATCCCGATATTGAATCGCAAGTGCAGATAACCACATACCAATTCCAGACGATGTAAGTACCATTATAAAAATAAATACTGGTAACCATAATATTTTCCATGTAAGTGCGATACCATACCAGAATAACATAATAAATACGATACCTAAAGCAATAATAAAATCAACCAATCCTGCTATAACAGGCGTCAACGGAATAATCATTCTAGGAAAATATACTTTTGTAAAAATACCGGTACTGCCTATAAGGCTTTGGGTTGATTTGACCATCGATGATGAAAAATACACCCACGGAACTAAAGCAGTATATGAAAAAATAGGATAAGGGATACCATCACTTGGAATTTTTGCTAGTTCGCCAAAAATTATTGAAAAAATTATCATAGAAAAAACTGGTCGAATTATTGCCCATGAAAATCCTAGAATAGTTTGTTTATATAATACTTTTATTTCTCTTAGTACCAAAAAGTAAAACAAATCTATATACTGTAATAATTCAGGTAAATCTATTAACTGCAAACCTTTACGCGGTTGGATAACTGTAATTTCCGAGGAATTCAAATTCTTAACTGAATTGATTTTATTTCTATATTATTATAAAGACGTTTAGAATAGAATAATATTTGTTACTCTTTTTCAGTACCATAATAATGGTAGTACTGTTTATAATAATAATAGTAGTAGGAACCATAACTACTTTTATTAGTAACAGCATTCATGATAATCCCGCTTATAGGAGCGTCAATATTTTTTAAATTTGTAAAAGTATGATGGAAAGCTTTTTTATCAGTTTGTCCTACCTTAACAACCAATACCACGCGATCAATTTCTCTTGAAATCATATTTGCATCTGTAACAGCAACTAACGGTGGACTATCAAAAAGAACCATATCCCATTTTGATTCTAATTTTTTAACCAAATCAACCATAAGAGAAGACCCAAGCATTTCAGATGGATTAGGTGGAATAACTCCAGAAGTGATTATGCTTAAATTATCTATTTCAGTAGTTTTAATGAGGCTTTCAATATCGGAAGTATTCCCTGATAAATAATTTGTAACACCTGGCTCACGATCTAGATTAAATACCTTATGAACTACTGGCCTACGTAAATCAGTATCAACAAGCAATGTTCGTTTACCAAGATTTGCATAAGTAATTGCTAAATTTGCTACTGTTGTAGTTTTTCCCTCACCGGGACCAGCACTGGAGATAAGAATAGATTTTAATTCCTTATTCGATGAATAAAGCATGCTAGTCCTTAAACTTCGATATGCTTCTGAGACTGGTGATTTAGGATCTTCTTTTGTTATGAGTCTTCTCTTTAAACCTGTGCTATTTCTATTAATATTTTGATTCTTCCAAAAGAGGAATTTATTATTATTATTCATTTCAACTGTACCAATAGCTGGAATAACGCCTAAAACAGTCAAATTATACTTTTCTATTTCATCAATTGTTTTCAGAGTATTATCTAAAAACTCAATTGAAAATGTTAAAAAGAATCCAAAACCAATGCCTAATAATAAACCCAACAGTATATTTCGATTATGATTTGGACCTGTTGGAGCATTTGGTGTTCTGGCATTGTCTAATATAAAAGCATCACCTACCTGAACTGCCACATTTAATTTAGCTTCTTCAAATTTTTGTCTTAAAAATGTATAATTTTGATTTAACACATCTGCATCACGGCTTAGTCTTGCAAGTATCATTTGCTTATTGGGAAGATTATTTAACTTTTTATTAAATAAGCTAAGCATTTTATTGATTTCTATCTCTCTGAGTTCAAAACCAATAATCTCTGAGTCAAGACTGAGAAGTTGAGTGATCATATCCTGCCTGGATTGTAATGGGTCTTGTATAGTAATTCCCTGAGAAATTAGGATAGAAACTTTGTCATCAAGTTCATTCTTTAAACTTTTTATTCGATTATTTAATTCAATTACTGCATCATGATTTTTGCCATATATATTGGTATTTTGTAATACTTGAGTCTCTAATCGACCAATTTCTATTCTCAACGAGATCAACTGAGAATTGATATCGTTAGTTAGTTGTCCAGTCAGAGATTTTTCTTCTTTTGTCAACTTTGAATCAAGAATCTCAACTTTTTCCTTTCGTATATTGATCTCTGCTTTGATATTATATAACTCCGCTTCATAGGTATTGAGTTGAATTATAATTGAGGTTGCATCGCCATCTAGGCTATACATATTATTTTTTAATTTAAAGTCTCTGATGCTCTTTTCTTTTTCTTCAATTTTCGCTTGTTGATTTTGAACCAACGAATCTAAAAATCTCGTAGATCTAATTGCATTTTCTCTACTTCTTTCTCCATCATATCGAACGTACGTTTCTGCGATAATTTGTGATATTCTTCGAGCTTCATCTGCATTTGGACTATTAAAGGCAATCGTAATTATATTTGTATTACCAATGTAGTCTACCATCATACTTCTCATAATTCTATCAGAGAATTTATTTCCAATAGATTCATCATATGGTTGGGTATATACTAGAGGTTGAGCTAGTGACCCATCATGTAAACCAAATGTTAATAATTCTTTTATAACACGTCTTAGACGTTGCCCTTTCGGATAAAATATTCTTGTCCCAAATATATGTAAATTATTTCGACGATTTGAATTCCATAATACTTTAACAACTTCTTTGGCCACAGCGCGTGATTTTACAACCTGGATTTCATTAATTATTCGATTTTGGTTTCGATTACCAGATAGATCCATAATCATATTTGCACCTGGCTTCTCGCGTATTTCGACTGTTGATGTTGCTTGGTAATTGGGTGGTATATTAAAAGTATGATATATTCCCCAAGATAAACCAATAATCGAAAACAAAATTATCTTAATTATATGGATTCGGATTATTATAAGATAATCACGAAAGGTTAAATCATATTCGCTGCTATTTATATTAGAGTTTTCTATTATTGATTCATTATTCATTAATTATTGGCGAAATATTTTATTTGGAGATATATCATTATAGCAGAGAATAATGTGTTCACTGTACCTACTTGCTTTAAAAGTAAAAAGGTAAATTTTTGTGGCACAATAATTGTATCATTTGGTTTAATTTTAATGAAATTAGAACGATCTCCTGTCAAAATGAAATCTTGGAAATTTATATTGTAGACTACCTGACCTTCTTTATCTGGAGATTCTCTATATAATCTCAATTTTTTAAAATTAGCACCTTCTTTTGGACCACCAACAATGGAAATTAAAGATGCAAAGTCAGTTCCATCATATATCAAATGGACTCCTGGAGTCACAACTTGCCCCCATACATTGACTTTCATCATCATACTTCCATCAGAATTAGAAACATATCGATCGTTGGAGAATGATATACTGGATGACAAATTCGATGATGATTCTAAATTTTGGCCTTGTCCATGCAATATTGACAGCAATATGATAATATGAAAAGTTTTACTCAAAATAAACTCATCTACTCTTTTTAAAGCGAAATTTATTCCAGTATGAAGGTTGATTGTCAATATTATTTTCAATCTCCTTAAAAATAAATTGATCACCATTTAATATTTTTTCCGGATTATGTTTCACTAAATAATCCGCATTTTTCCCAATCCAATTTTTAACTTCCTGATGAGCATCAAATAAAACAAAACCCCTTTTTTTATTATCATGGGCATCCGAGCCAAGAATTTGACAGTATCCTTTTTTTATAATCATCTTGGCAGCATTATATGCAGATTTTCCAAATAAACCAAGAACACTACCAGCATCAACTTGTATTAGGCAACCTGCATCTAACCAATATGATACAAGGTCAATATTTTTTTGTACCACTTTATAACGTTCAGGATGAGCTATGATTGGCGTTACATTGTGCATTTTTAAATCAAAAAGTATTTTTTTATGTGAATTAGGAATATTATGAGGTTGAAATTCAATCAACATATATTTCCCATTTCCAAAAGTAACTAGAGGATCATCTTTTAATTCTAATAAGTTAGGTAAATAGAAAACCTCTGCGCCAATATGAAGTTTAATTGGGA
>MDTB01229277.1_pt1 | contig 11640 bp, 9 predicted proteins | sample 811161 | NCBI WGS metagenome assembly MDTB01 (sample SAMN05326650, study PRJNA326480) | marine metagenome | isolation source: seawater | place: Mediterranean Sea | collected 2009
CGATTGCAGCAGCAGCGTGATCTTGTGTTGAGAAAATATTACAAGAAGACCATCTCACACTTGCACCAAGTTCAACAAGTGTTTCTATCAAAACAGCTGTTTGAATTGTCATATGAAGACAACCAAGAATGTTTGCTCCATTTAAAGGTTTCTTACCTTTATATTCTTTTCTTAATGCCATTAAGCCTGGCATCTCGGACTCTGCTATTGAAATTTCTTTTCTACCAAAGTCAGCTAAATTTATGTCTTTTACTTTAAAATCTTGGCTCATTTATAAAAAACTTGTAACAATTTAATTTATAGTAATCAAGTAGTCACTATTGATTATATTTTTTTGGCAACTCTACTTCTATTTCTGCACCACTTTGGTTATCTGATCTGTTGTATGCTCTCACATCTCCACCATGCATTTCTACAATACTCTTAACAATATTTAAGCCTAATCCAGAATGTTCTCCAAATTTTTCTGGTCTATTACTATAAAATCTCTTAAAAATTTTTTCTGTATTATTTTCTTGAAATCCTGGACCTTTATCTTTTACTTTAAAAGAAACTTTGTCTTTGTCCCCTTTAATATTAATCAAAACTTCAGTATTTTTTGGGCTAAATGAAACGGCGTTGTCCAATAAATTTGCCAGAATTTGTTCTAATCGATTATATTTTCCTAAAAGCTTATAATCATAACCATTTGGTTTTTCTTTAATAATTTTAAATTTAATATTTCTTTCATGAACATTTGAATTATTTTTAAACTCATCCACTACATTTTTTATTAAAACAAGTAAATCAAGTTTTTTCATTTTTTCTCTGGATAAAGAAGCTTCGTCCTTAAGCATTTGTGAGTAGTCTGTTATTAATCTATCAATTCTTTCAACGTCATGACTTAAAATTTTAATTAATTTTATTCTTTCACTTTGATCTGTGGTGTTTTCTAGAAGTTCAGAGGCACCTTTTAAAGAAGCCAATGGATTTCTAATCTCGTGTGCTAAATCAGCTGATGAGTTTTCAGCACGTCTAGTCCGATTCTGGAGATCTAAAGTCATGTTGTTTAGAGATCTTGAAAGCAATCCAAGTTCATCGCTTCTTGTTAGAAATTTTTCTATTTTTCTACTTGAGTCATCTTTCGATTTAATTGATTCTGTATAACCTACCAATGCAGCTATAGGCGTAAGGATATATTTATTTAGAAAAACTGAAAAAAGAAATATTGCTATTGTAATTGCAAAAACTGTTCTAAGTATAAAATTTTTTCTCTCTTCTACTGCAATTAAAATTTCATTAGCTTGCTCAGTAACCATTATATATCCTAGAATTTCTGAATTAATTTTAATGCTATTTAAAGTTTTCACATAAAAATTATTATTCTCCTCTATTTCAAGAACTTTTGGTTCATTATTTTTTTTATTAATAATTAAATTATTAATTGTAGATTTCTTTACCTTATCATCTGTTTTTTTATTTTCATTTTTTGTTTCTAAAGTTGATGAATTGCTATTTATGTTTTCTTCAACTATCACTTCGGATCTTACAAAAACACTTTGGTCCAAATCTATCACATTAGTATCCCCTATCAGTACTCCCTCGGTATTGTAGAATTGAACTCTTTCGAGATTTTGGAATAAAAATCTTGTTGATAATAAAAAATTTTTTAGATCTTTTTCATTAAAATCAATATTTAATCTTTGAATGTGATTAGATGTATTATTTATAATTACTGTATGTTTCTCAACTCTTTGTTTAACTAAATTAGGTTGGATAGCCTCAAGATAAAAAAAAGTAAATAGACCTAAAATTAGAAATATTAGAGAATTAAATATTAAAAATTTTCTTAGTATTGATGATGAGCTTTTTACTAATTGCATTAACTAATATTCCATCTATAACCACTTCCGTAGCGTGTTTCAATTGATGAAAATTTCTCATCAATTTTTTTAAATTTTTTTCTTATTCTTTTAATGTGGCTATCAATAGTTCTGTCTTCTATGTCAGTATTTTCTTTATAAGCTATATCCATCAAATGGGCTCTTTCTTTAATAACGCCTGGTCTCTGCGCAAGTTCTTTCACAATTAGAAATTCTGTTGTGGTCAGCTTTTCAGGTAAATTTTTGCCATTCCACTGACATTCTAGTTGACTTGGATCAAGCTTAAGTTTTCCATGAACTATCAAATTTTTTGTTTCATCCTGGGGATTGCTTTTTTTTCTCAATTGAACTCTAATTCTTTCAACTAATACCTTAATGGAAAATCCTCCAGATTTTTTAATAAAGTCATCTGCACCTAATTTTAAACCTAATAACTCATCTACCTCTTCATCTTTTGAAGTTAAAAAAATAATTGGAATTGACATTTTTTTCTTTATTCTTTTTAATAATTCTTCTCCATCCATTCTTGGCATTTTAATATCAACAACTGCTAAATCTGGCGGACTTCTAGAAAGCCCAACCAGAGCGCTCTCTCCATCAATGTAAGTTTGCACCTTAAAGCCTTCACGCTCAAGTGCTATGCTCAGACTAGTAAGAATATTTCTATCATCATCGACTAGTGCAATAGTTTTAGACATTTTTATATCCTAATAGTTTAAAATAAATTGTCAAAATTTAGGCAATTTTATTTTTAATGTGCTTCATCCCAGTTTTTACCAGAATTAATGTTCACATCTAACGGAATTGTAAACATATGATATTCGGAACTTGAGACTGACTCCATAGTTTTTTTAACTATTTTCTCAATAGATACTTGATTCGTTTTTGAACACTCAAAAACAAGTTCATCATGTATTTGTAAAAGCATTTTGGCATCGTAAGTTTTATTTGAATTTGATAATTGATTTATTTTAATCATGGCAAGTCTTATTAGATCAGCAGCAGAGCTTTGAATTGGAGCATTTATTGCAGCTCTTTCTTGAAAACTTCTCACACTAAAATTTTTATCATTTATGCCTCTTAGATGAATTCTTCTTCCAAAAATATTATTTACATAACCATTTTTTCTACAATATTTAATAGTAGTATCCATATATTCTTTTATTTCAGGAAATTTTTTGAAATATGCATTTATAAAATCTAAAGCTTCTTGATTAGATACTGAAATTTGTTTAGCTAGACCGTACTGTGTAATCCCATAAATTATACCAAAATTAATAGTTTTAGCTTTTCTTCTTAAATTTTCGTCCACTTTTTTTATTGGAACGTTAAAAACTTGACTGGCTGTTAAAGAGTGAATGTCTTCTTTGTTTGTAAATGCTTTTTTTAATTCTTTTACATTAGCAAGATCAGCTAAAATTCTCATTTCAACTTGATTATAGTCTGCTGAAATCAAAATATTATTTTTCTCGGGAATAAAAGCTTTTCTGATTTCTCTACCAGCGTTTGTTTTAATTGGAATATTTTGTAAATTTGGGTCACTAGAAGCTAATCTTCCAGTATTTGTTGCTCCTAGTAAAAAAGATGTATGTACTCTATCAGTTTTTGGATTTACGTGATCCTGAAGTGCATCTGTATAAGTGTTTTTAAGTTTTGAAAGCTGTCTCCATTCTAAAACTATACTAGGAAATTTATGACCCTTTGCAGCCAGATCTTCGAGAATCGATGCGCTGGTTGCTAGACTTCCTTTTTTTGTTTTTTTCAATTTAGCAATTTTGAGATCATTATAAATAATCTCACCCAATTGTTTGGGAGATCCAATATTAAATTTTTTGTTAGCTATTGAATAAATTTCTTTCTCAATTTTTGTTATTTTACCCATAAAAATTTTAGATAATTTTTTAAGGTATTCACTGTCGATTTTGATGCCTTGAATTTCAATTTCAGATAGTATTTTAACCATTGGTTTTTCAAAAAATTCGTAAATTCTATTTAATTTCTCCTCGTCTAATCTTTTTTTTAATAATTCAAATAATCTAAAAGTAACATCCGCATCTTCACCTGCATATTCTGTTGCTTGTTTTAAATCAATTTCTTCAAAAGATTTTTGATTTTTTCCAGATCCAACTAGGTCTTTAAATGAGATGGTTTTATGATTTAAATGAATTTCAGATAATGTATCGAGATTATGCCTATTTATCCCAGCATCTAAAGTGTATGATAAAAGCATAGTGTCTTCGATTGGTCCAACATTAATTCCGTATCTTTTTAAAATTATATAATCAAATTTAATATTTTGACCGATTTTTTTGATACTTGGATCTTCAAAAATTTTTTTTACTTTTTTAAAGACCAGTTTCTCATTTAAACATTTAGATTTTTTATGCTTTAAAGGTATGTAGTATGCTTTATTTGATGAATAACATACAGAAATTCCAACTAAATCTGCATCTATTGGATTAAGAGAAGTTGTTTCTGTATCAATTGAAATAATTGATTGTTCTTCTAAGATACTTATTAAATTATCAAGCTCCTGTTCTTGATTAATGGTTTTATATTTTGAGATATCAATTTTTTTAATTATTGATTTTTTACTATTTTTGTTAATATTTTTTTCATCTGGTTCTCCATAAAAATCTATTGCTTGGCTTAAAAGCCTATTAAATTCCATTTCTCTTAAAAAATCATAAAGTTTATTTTTTTCTACTGGTTTTATGTCAAAACTTTCAATTTTATTTTCTATTGGGACATTATCTTTAAGTGTTACTAATTTTTTACTAATAATTGCTAGGTTCTTATTTTCGATTAAAGTCTCTTTTCTTTTCTTTTGGGGTATTTCTTCAGCTTTCTTAAGTAAGTTATCCAATGTTTTATATTTATTGATAAGTTCTGATGCAGTTTTAATACCTATACCTGGTACACCAGGTATGTTGTCTGAGGAGTCTCCCGCTAATGATTGAACATCGATTACTTGTTCTGGTTTTACTCCAAATTTTTCTATTACCTCTTTTTCCGAAATAACTTTACTTTTCATTGGATCAAATAATCTTATTTTATTTGAGACCAGTTGCATCAAATCTTTGTCAGAGGAAATTATTGTAACCTTAGCGCCTAAATTAACAATTTGCTTTGCATAAGTTGCGATTAGGTCGTCAGCTTCATAGTTTAATTGCTCGATAGAGGGTAAATTAAAAGCTTTAACAGCTCTTCTTATATATTCAAATTGAGGGGCCAAATCATCTGGTGCTTCTGATCGATTGGCTTTGTAATCTTTGTAAATTTCATTTCTAAAATTTTTTCTAGCGGAGTCAAAAATTACAGCAAAATGAGTTGGTTTATTTTTTGAATCATCCGATCTTGATTCTTCTAAAAGTTTAAAGAGCATGCTGCTAAAACCGCTTACAGCACCTGTGGGTAAACCGTCACTCTTTCTAGATAAAGGAGGAAGAGCGTAATAAGCTCTAAAAATGTATCCTGACCCATCTACCAGGTAAAAGTGATCTGTTTTTTTAATTGTGCTCATTAATTAATGATACCCTAAATTTTTTAATGATATAATAATATTAAATTATGGACAAAATTGCATTATCTGCAGAAAATTTAACCAAAGTTTATTCAAAAGATAATAGTTCTACTAAAAATATTTTAGCTCTTAATAAGTTTAATTTACAAGTAAAAAAAGGTGAAATTTTTGGACTTTTAGGACCAAATGGTGCTGGTAAAACTACTTTTATAAATATCTTGGCAGGCACAGTTATTAAAACTTCTGGTAAAGCTAATGTGTGGGGTTTTGATCTAGATGAAAATCCAAGACAAGTTAGAGCTAACATCGGGATTGTTCCACAAGAAATTAATTTTGATCCATTTTTTAGCCCAAGAAAATTATTAGAGCTACAAGCTGGCTTCTATGGTGTAAAACAGTCAGATAGAATTACTGATTCAATTTTAGAAACAGTTTCCTTAATTAAGCAAGCTGATGCATATACTAGAAGCCTATCTGGAGGTATGAAAAGAAGGTTGTTAATTGCAAAAGCAATGGTTCACCAGCCACCAATTTTATTTTTAGATGAACCAACTGCAGGCGTTGATGTAGAACTTCGACAAAATTTGTGGAGTAATGTTAAAAAACTTAACAAACTTGGTGTAACTATATTTTTAACAACTCATAATCTTAATGAAGCACAAGAAATGTGCGATCGAATAGGGATTATTAATAAAGGAAATTTGGTAGCATTAGACACTACACAAAAATTACTTGATAGAATTGAAAGTAAAAAAATTAAGTTCAAAGTTAAAAATTCTAATCAATTTGAAAAAATTAAATTAGATGGTGTAAAATTTGTAAAAAATACGTCTGAAATAATTGCTATCTATGACAGAAGTCGATTTAAATTTGATCAGATTATTGATGCAGTGAAAAATAACGCAGAAATACTTGATATTTCAACTGATGAAGGAGATTTAGAGGATATATTTTTACAAGTAACAAATAGGTAGATTTTTCTACAAATAAAAGTAAGAATCATAATATGGAATTAATTAAAAATTTAAAAGAAACTTCATTATTAAAAAATTTGCTTATTGCAATTTTAGGATCTGTGCTTCTAGCTGTTTCTGCAAAAATAAAAATCCCTTTTTATCCAGTACCCATGACTATGCAAACTTTTGTTGTTTTGTTGATCGGCGTATCCTTGGGTTGGAGATTAGGATTGTTCACTGTAACATTGTATTTAGCAGAAGGTATTGCAGGACTACCCGTGTTTGCTGGAACACCAGAAAAAGGTATTGGTATAATTTATTTTACTGGACCAACTATGGGATATTTGATTGGTTTTATGGTGGCTGTTTATTTATCGGGGTTTTTCAGATTTGATAACAATTTTTTTAAGAACTTTGTACGATTACTATTATCTGTTAGTTTCATTTATATTCTTGGCTTGATATGGCTCGGATCACTAATTGGTTGGGACAAACCACTTTTTAAGTTAGGTGCGCAACCTTTTCTTTTAGCTGAATTATTTAAAATTTCACTATTGGCTTTAATTATTCCTAAAATCTTAAAGTTAAGAAAAATTTAAAAAATTATTGTGGAGATCTTTTTGAGAGAATTCTTTGAAGGGTTCTTCTGTGCATTTTCAGTCTTCTAGCTGTTTCTGAGACATTTCTATTACAAAGTTCAAAAACCCTGTGTATATGTTCCCATTTAACTCTGTCTGCAGACATGGGATTTTCAGGTGGTTTAGCCTTTGCTTCTTTAGGAGCTAAAAGTGCTGATTCTACGTCGTCAGCATCAACTGGCTTAGCCATGTAGTCTATGGCCCCTGATTTGACTGCCGCTACTGCTGTTGGTAGATTACCGTATCCTGTAAGCATAACGACTCTACTATCTTTTTTGACTGAATTGATCTCTTGGATCACTTCCAGCCCATTTCCATCCTCTAATCTCAGATCTACTACAGCGAACTGTGGGGGCTTAGATTTGACCATTTTGATAGCATTTTCAACAGTTTTAGAGCTATTTACTTCGAAACCCTTCTTCTCCATGGCTCTAGCTAACCTATCTCTAAAAGGATCATCATCATCGACTATGAGGAGTGTCTTGTCTTCAAAATCCGAAATCTTTAAACCTGCGGGTGATTCAATTGATCGTTTCATATGACGTCATATAGACACTATAAGTCATAATTTCAATGCGACAATAATGAATTATTTACTTTACATGAATTAAAAAACCATTAAATACGGAATTATATAAGTTTTTTTATGAAATTTTTTAAAAGCTTAATTGTGTAATAAAACGAGGGACACATGAGATGCGAAAATTTAATAACGTTAACGAATTAGTTAACACTTTAAAGCCTGAGAATCCGGTCTACTGTATTAGACCTAACTCAGTAAAAAAGTCTGTAGAATTTTTCAAAAATAATTTTCCAGGAAAAGTACTCTACGCTGTAAAAACTAATCCAGATGAAAGAATAATTAAAATTATTAATGATAATGGTATCAATAATTTTGACGTAGCATCAATAAACGAGATTAAATTAGTTAGAAAAATTGATAGTAAAGCAAAAATATATTTTATGCATACTATAAAAAGTAGAGAAAGCATTAAAGAAGCTTACTTCCACTATAATGTTAGGGATTTTGCTCTAGATACAAAAGATGAATTACTTAAAATTCTTGAGTCGACAAATAATGCTAAAGATTTAAATTTATACTTAAGAATATCAATTTCAAATGAACATGCAGAAATAGATTTATCAAGAAAATTTGGTGCCTCACCAAGTGAAGCTTTAGGTTTGATGAGATTATGTAAAGAACATGGAAAAAAAGTTGGCTTAAGTTTTCATGTTGGATCCCAATGTATGCATAAAATTTCATTTTCAAAAGGAATAATTGAAATCGGCAAAATAATTAAAAAAACAAAGATTGTGCCAGATGTAATTAATGTTGGGGGAGGATTTCCAGCTATTTATCCAGATTTAATTCCAGAACCACTAGAAAATTACTTAAAAGAAATTAAAAAATCTTTAGAGAACTTAAAGCTAGATAAAATGCCTGAGATATTTTGTGAGCCGGGAAGAGCAATTGTAGCTGAATCTGGCTCTACAATTGTAAAAGTATTGCTAAAGAAAAAACAAAAACTTTACATTAATGATGGAACCTATGGATCTCTATTTGATGCAGGAGTACCAAATTTTATTTTACCAACTAAAATGATAACTGATGGAAGAATTGTTTCTAAAAAACTTACGTCTTTTAATTTTTATGGACCTACGTGTGACAGTCTCGATTACATGAAAGGACCATTTTTACTACCAAATAACATTAGAGAGGGTGACTATATCGAACTTGGCCAACTTGGAGCCTATGGAACTACATTTAGAACTAAATTTAATGGTTTTTATTCAGACGCCATCTATCAAGTAGATGATAAACCTATTCTCTCGATGTACGATCGAAAAGATAAGTTTGATTACTTGGTTGCGTAATGAATAATAAAAAAAGTCCTACAATAGGACATAACAAAAAATCCCTATTAAAATCTGAAGTTGAACATATAGATATAACTTCGTTTGATTCACGAAAAATTATTGAATCTATGAAAAAAATGTCTTTTACATCAAGAGATACGGCTAAAGCTGCAGAAATTTATAATGAAATGATAAAAGATAAAAATTGTTCAATCTTTTTAACTGTTGCAGGCTCAACATCTGCTGCCGGATGCATGAAGCTTTATTCTGATTTGGTAAAATATAACATGGTAGATGCAATTGTAGCTACGGGAGCTTCAATTATTGATATGGATTTTTTTGAGGCCTTAGGTTTCAAGCATTATCAAGGAGATCAGTTTCAAGATGATAAGGTATTAAGAGAGAACTATATAGACAGAATATATGACACTTATATCGACGAAGAGCAATTACAGGCTTGTGATAAAGCTATATGTGATATAGCTAACAAATTAACTCCAAAATCATACACATCTAGAGAATTTATCAAAGAAATAGGAAAATATTTAAAGGATAATGCAAAGAAGAAAAACTCTTTGATTGAGCTTGCATATGATCATAATGTTCCTATTTTTTGTCCTGCATTTACTGACAGTTCAGCTGGTTTTGGACTTGTTATGCATCAGGAACAAAACCCATCAAAGCATATTACTATAGACTCTGTTAGAGAATTCAGGGAGTTAACTGAGATTAAATTAAAATCTAAAGCATCTGGCCTAATTATGATAGGTGGTGGTGTTCCAAAGAATTTTGTCCAAGATACTGTTGTGTGTGCAGAGCTATTAGGGAAAAAAGTAGATATGCATAAATATGCAATTCAAATAACAGTTGCTGATACAAGAGATGGTGCATGTAGTAGTTCTACTTTAAAAGAAGCAAGCTCATGGGGTAAAGTCGATACGTCAAAAGAACAAATGGTTTTTGCAGAAGCAACAAGCGTATTACCATTAATTGCTAGTGATGCTTATCATCGACAAAACTGGAAAAATAGAGAAAGAAGAAATTTCCAAAAATTATTTTAACAAATGACAAAAACAAGAATAGCTTTGATACAGATGAAAATGTCGTCTGAACAAACTAATAATATGGACACTGCTATTAGAAAAATAAAAGATGCAGTTAGAAAAAAAGCAAAAGTTATATGCTTACCAGAGCTATTTTTATCTAATTATTTTTGTCAACAGGAAAAACATTCTAATTTTAATTTAGCTGAAAAAATTCCAGGAGAAACTACTAATATTCTTTCTGAGATAGCTAAAGAACTCAAGGTTATAATAATTGCACCAATCTTTGAAAAAAAAACTTCAGGTATTTATCATAACTCATGTGTTGTAATTAATGAAAAAGGAAAAATAATTGGAAAATACAGAAAGATGCATATTCCAGATGATCCGCAATATTATGAAAAATTTTATTTTACCCCTGGAGATCTGGGTTTTAAAACATTTAAAACAAAATATGGAAAACTCGGAACATTAATTTGTTGGGATCAATGGTTTCCAGAAGCAGCTAGATTAACTTCTTTGCAAGGAGCTGAAATTCTTTTTTACCCTACAGCTATTGGGTGGCACCCGAGAGAAAAAAAGAAGTTTGGAAAATCTCAACTTAATTCTTGGATATCAATTCAAAGATCTCATGCTATTGCAAACGGAGTTTATGTTGCTGCTGTAAACAGAGTTGGAATTGAAAAGCAAGGTTCAAAAAAATTAGAGTTTTGGGGGAATACAATTGTGTTTGATCCAAGCGGAAACATTATTGCGAATGCTAAACAAAGAGAAAAAACAATAATCTGTGATATTGATTTTAAAAAAGTTGAAAATGTAAGAAGGCACTGGCCATTTTTTAGAGATAGAAGAATTGACTACTACAAGGGTATACTGAACAACCCTAAAGACGCCTGAAATGCAAAGATATGGCATTTACAGGATGCCTGCAGAGTGGGAAAAGCAGAAATCGACATGGATTGCCTGGCCACACAATAAGAAGGATTGGCCGGGAAAATTTATTCATATACCATTAGTTTTTAGCAAAATTATTAAAATAATTTCAAAAGTTCAGTTGGTTAATATTCTAGTGAAAGACAAGATAGACCAAAAAAATGCGCTTTTTTTTCTTAGTATTTCTGGCGTCAATATTAAAAATATCAGACTAATAAAATGTAAAACCGACAGAGCGTGGACAAGGGATTTCTTACCAATTTTTTTGAAAGATAAAAAAAACAAGAATGTTTTATCTAATTGGGAATTTAACGCATGGTCTAAATATAAAAATTTTAAAAATGATAACAAGGCTTATTTAAAGATTAAAAAACTTTTAAAAATCAAAATTATAAAACCAAAGTTTAAAAAAAAGAAAATTATTCTTGAGGGTGGCTCAATTGATGTAAACGGTAACGGTCTTCTATTAACAACCAAACAATGCCTGCTGAGCAAAGTACAGCAAAGAAACAGAGGATTTAACAAATATGACTATTATAATATATTTAATAAGTATTTCGGAATAAAAAAAGTGATTTGGTTAAACAAAGGAATATACGGGGATGATACCCACGGCCATGTTGATGATATTGCAAGATTTATTAGTAAAAATAAAATATTTATTGCAAGTGAAAAAAATAAAAAAGATAAAAATTTTACAAATCTTAATGAAAATATTGAAATATTAAAAAAATCTAAAAAAACGAAATCCAAATCAGGTTTAGGATTAGGAACATTTATAGGAAAAACCTTATTAGAAAGAAAAAAAGCAATAATTGAATTTTCTAA
>MDTB01094333.1_pt1 | contig 11639 bp, 11 predicted proteins | sample 811161 | NCBI WGS metagenome assembly MDTB01 (sample SAMN05326650, study PRJNA326480) | marine metagenome | isolation source: seawater | place: Mediterranean Sea | collected 2009
GCTCTTTAGATTTAAAAAATGCAATTGAATATTATTATAATAATCCAAAACTTATAAATTATCATGGAATTAAAAATTATAAATTTTTTAAAAAAAGTTTATTAAATTCATCTGAGAGTTATAAAGCCTTTGTTTCATTAATTAAAAAAAATTATGAAAATAGCGTTTGATTTAGTTTGTACTAATATAAATAGTGGATCTTTAACTTATATAATTAGTTTACTACAAGGTATAAAAAAAAATCCTCCTAAAAAGAAAACTTATATTTTTATTAACAAAAAAATCTTTGATTTACATCAAGATCTCATAAGAAAATGTAAAAATTTGATAATAATTAAGGTTCCGGAGTTTTATACATTAAGTTATTTTAAAATTTTTTGGATACAAATTGTACTTCCACTAAAATTAAAAAAACTTAAGATAGAAAAACTTTTATCTCCTCTTAACATTTGTCCTTTAGTTAGTAATTATTTTAAAATTAAGACTACACTCATATTACATAGCAATTTACCTTGGGTAAAATTTAATCTTATGCCAGGAAATTTTATTAAGAAAAAAATAATTAAATATTTCATGCAAAAATCTTTAGAAAAATGTGATCATATTGTTTGTGTATCTAAAACTTCAAAAGAAGAATTATCAAAAATCTTAAAACCAAATTTTAGAAAGAAGATTAAGTATTTATACTTAAGTTTAAACGAAGAATTTTATAAAAAAAAAAATAATCATTATTTAAAAAATGTTAAATATGAACAAGATTATATTTTATCTATATGTTCATGTGCAAAATACCATAATATTTTAAAATTAATTCAATCATTTGATGTATTTATAAAAAAATATAATACAAATTTAAAATTTTTAATTCCATGATAATTTATAAGTTTTGGATTATTATAATAATATTCAATTGCATTTTTTAAATCTAAAGAGCTTGGTTTAATCAATATACCGTTTTTATTATCTTCTATATACTCTGAAACTCCGCAATTTTTTGAAATAATTAGAGCCATTCCTGATGCCATTGCCTCCATAGGGGCAACACCCCATCCATCATATAAAGATGGAAAAATAAATACATTATTTTTTTGATAAATACTAATTAATTTTTTTCTACTTAAAAAAGTATGAAGCTTAATTTTAATTCCTTTATTTTTTTTTTTGTATGATATTATTTTATTTTTTAAAGATCCATCACCAACAAAAGTAATATTTAATTTTTTATAAATTTTATTATCCAATTTTTTTAATGCACTTAAAATTAAATTTATTCCTTTTCTTTCTATTAGTTGCCCTACAAATAAAATATTAAAATAATCTTTTTTACACTTATTTTTTAAAAAATTTTTAGAATTTATATTGTATGGTATTAAAAATGTATTTTTGTTAACTTTCTTATAATAATTTAAAGCCTCTTTACCTATAGCTAAAATTCCATCACTGGATTTGAAAATATCATTATAAATAATCGAATATATTTTTTTTTTAAAAAAAAAATTTTTTTTAATTCTTTCTAACCATAAAAAAATTTTAATATTATTTTTTAATTTATACTCTAAAATAAATTTAATTAAAAAATGTTTAAAACCACCAACAATAATTATGTTAGGATTAAATTTCTCTAATTTTTTTTTATAATTTTTAATACTTATTAATTCATAAATTTTTTTATTTGCTAATTTATATCTTGTAAAATTAGTATTTTTGTATGTTAAATAAACTTTAATATTAAATTTAGTTTGAAGAAAGCTTACAAAATCATCTAAGTAATTTGAGTAAGAATTTACGAAAAATACTAACCTTTTTTTTCTAGTCAAATTCATTTTTTTTATAAAATCTTATTAGCGGATAAAATAAACTTAAAACAAAATTTACAAATGTACCAAAATTGTTTACCATTATTCCATTGATATAACCTTTAAAAATAATATCTCTTTTAAAGTATTTAAATTTTTTTCCAAATGACATTATGTAATTACCGTATGGCAGGCATTTTATTTTTGTATTTTTAAAATTTTTTTTTCTTAGGATTTTATATAAATCTCGCTTGTTTTTAGGCTCTATTAAGATTTTTGAGCAGGAAAACACGTGTTTCCTCAATGTTATAGATGGAATGTTATTATAAGCAGCATGAATTGCCAATGTAGAGCCGTATGTTACCACATAATCACTTTTTTTCATCAAATCAAAACTATTAATTTTAGACTCGCTTTTTATTAATTTAATATTATTTGACTCGTATTTTTCCCAAAAACTATTTTCAAAATCACTATTCTTGAATGATGGATGAACCCTTATAACTAATAAATAATTTTTAAATTTATTAACTATAGATACTAAAGACTTTAAAGCAGTAATTTGGTCTTTAAAATCAATACTTCTTGCTAAAAAAGAAAAATCAGCACTTATTGCCTCATATTCATAGTTAGATGAGGTAAAAAAAGTAACTATTTTTTTATTTTTTGGTAATTGAATAGTTTTGCTTTGATTTTTTGAAAAACTTTTTATTTTGCCAGATCCAGTATTAATTTTATTTTTATTTTTATACGGTATTTTAAAGAAGTTAACTGCATTTTTTAATCTTGTTTTCTTACTTGTGTTATTCCAGTAATTATAAATTACTTTACACCTTGAGTTTACATTATGGACATCATCATAAAATAACTCATACTTTTTTTTAGAACTACCAACTTCATGTCTAATAACATTAACTTTACATAATTTTGCAGCTTCTATGATGGGTCTAGAAATTGCAAATCTATTATTAAAAGTAATAACTGAAGAGGGTTTTATTCTTTTAATGGCCTCTAGAGATCTATTAAAAACTATTGCTGATGAAATAAGAGATTTTTTAATAATAAAATCATTTTTTTTAAAATTATAATTTTTATAAATTGATAATAAAGATGACTCTACAGATATACCAAGATTTACATATACATTATTTTCTTTGTAGAGAAACTTTTTTAAATTTTTTTTTTTATTATAGTTGTTTGCCCATTTATAAATATAATTTTGCTTTTTTTCACTTAAATGAATTTTATCTATTATATTAACTTTTTTTGATCTTAATATGTTCTCAATAATACTTACTTTTTTTTCAAAGCTAAAACCTAATGTTTTTTTAAAGATGCTTAATTCCCAATCCTTCCAAGGTAAATCATAACCACACCAAAAAAAGTTTACATTATTTTTATCTTTTAAATTTAATGCTATTTCAGTTGACGTATCAATTAAAGGTGTGTCTGGAAAAGACTCGATATGTAATATCTTTTTATTTACTAATTCCATTGGGAATATTTATATTGTCTATAATCTATAAGTAAATATAAACATTTATTATTTACAGATATAAATCTAAATATAAATTGATATTATTTAAATAGAAATTGATTTAACAAATTTTTTTGATCAATTTAATTTGAAACAATTTGCGTATGACCCTGGTTTAAAATTTTGCTACAATATTTGTCTCTCTGATAAGGTAAAAGAATTATACAATAAAGATATTTCTGATTTAAGTTTTGAGAAAAATGTTTTTATAGATAATTATCGCTTAACCGATAAAGGTAATCTACTTATAGTCAAAAAAATAATTGAAGAAATTTATTGAAATTTAATTAAAATAAATATTAATTATCCTTTCTCTAAACTTACCAATGATATAATTAATCTTAGATATAAAGTCTAATTTGAGATTATGATTTCTAAATTTATATCCAGTTTCATAAGTACCAGAAAAATATTTAATTTTACTACCTGCGTTTAAAAAAAATTGAACCCATTTAAGAGCTAATAATCTATTTTTTTACTCTCATGGAAATCTTGAAAAATTAAATTTTTATATTCTAAAAAATTTTTTGGTGTTATTGATACACCTACCTCTGAAAAATCATTTTTTGTAAGTGATATTGATTTTTTCATTCTCCAATAGGTTGCTTCAACTAACAATAATGACCAAAGACAAATTATATTATACGCACTTCTTAACATTGCATAGCTAGAAATGTTCTCATCTGGATAAACAACCTTTACATTTTTATATTTTAATTCTAATTTTTTATAAAATTCTCGCTCAAACCATTTTACATTTTTTAAATTTGGATGAACACGTATCCAAAAAAAATAATCTTTTTTGTTTTGTATAATTTGACAAGTTTTTTCTATTAACATTTTTTGATTCTTGGAAAATGGAGGATTAAAGTCTTTACCAAAAGCTAAATGTTCATCATCAGAAGCTGTAAAAAAAACAATATTTTTTTTTTTTAGATGTCCAATATTTTGGTAATTTATCTTTAATCTGTTCTTTAGAATAAACAGATGGATTTAGAGGATCCTCAATTCCATAAAGTTTTTTTTTGAAAAAACTATTTTCTCTATTAAATAATTTTTTTTTATTTTTTTTTTAAAAAATTATTAATAGCTTTTTTTAAAAATAGTCTATCTTGAGATAAATTGTCTTTAAAATCAAAAAATCTTTCTACAGTAAGTTTCTCAAAGTTAGATATTTTAAGATTGTTGTTTTTAGCATATTTTAACAATGGTCTTTTTTCACTCATTCTACTATTAAAGGTAATTATATTTTTATAATTATTCATAGAAAAGTGTTGATCAAAATATTTATAAAAACTAAAGGATGTGTCTAAAAGATTTTTTATTACTTCATTAGATTTAAGCCCTTGCAGGTCAGTATCCCGCGATGTATTTGTATAACTAGAATAAACACCTAAACCGAAGTCTATGTTCTTATAATTTAGATTAATTATATTTCGTTTTTTAAATTTTCTAGGAAAGTAAAATTTTTTTTTAATTTCTAAAACTTCGAAATTACCTTTTAGCTTTGATAAAGAAATTTTTCTTCGAGATATACATGCTTTGCAAATTTGCGGAATACCATAAATATTTGTCGAGCATGTGAATCTCTTTCCTGCTCCACATGTTAAAATAGTGACTTTATTATTTTTTTTATCCAGATGATTTTGAACAAGGGACATCATTAGATGTGTCTCAGGTATCATTAGTGCGTTAGGAAAATAAAATAAAAATTTATCCATAATTACTTTTTAGCAATAGAAAGAAGAATTATTTCTTTAGAAAATCTTACCCATTTATATTTTTTAAAATAATTTGGAACAAAAATTCTAGTTATTTCTGAAAATATTTCTAATATGTTAGCAATAAAACTGTTGTTACTCCACAATATAGGCAATTGTTTGAATGAATATATTTTTACATCTTTAAAACCATTTATCAACTGTATATCTTTCAAGGATGTTTTTGAAAAAGGAGTTCTGTGAGTATAATCTTCATAGAAAGTTTTATAATTTATTTCCCAATCAGGAGTCATGGTGATTATAATTCCATCACTCTTCAATACCCTATACATTTCTTTGTAAATTTTTTCAGGATAGTAAAAATGCTCAACTAATGATTTTGAAAAAATCACATCAAAATGTTGATCTTCATATGGAATTTTTTCACTCATAAGATCACAATACTTAAAGTTTATATTGCTATAGTTTTGCTTTGCTGTATCATTTTGATCAATACCATGAGCTTCTAATCCACATTTTAAAAAACCATTTAAAAACTCTCCCCTGCCACAACCTACATCTAGAATATTTTTGTAAATTTTTAGTTTAAACTTATCATAAATATGTTTTGCTAAACTATCTGGATAATTAGTAAAAGGCCTATCTTTTTTATTATAGACAATATCTAAATAGTTTTTTTTTTCATTCATAATTCCTCAACAATTTCTAAATAACATTTTTCTGGAGTTTTTGCGTACAATACTTTGACATTTCCATCTTTAGATATTTGTGGAGGACAATTAAATTTAATTTTATTTTTATTCTTTTTATAAAAATTATCTAAATTTTTAATTGTAATTGCAAAATGTGTAATCCCATTATTAATTGTTTGGTTATCTCTCTTTTTAAGTTTTGGTCTTTTTATTTCAATTAATTCTAAAATTGACCCTTTATCATCTTGTAATTTTATTGATTTTATCAAAGTATTTCTATATCCAAACATTTTATCTATTGTCTCTCCCTGTTCTTTAAGTGTCTTAAAAATTTTAAAATTTAAATATTTTGTCCAAAATCTTAGTGAGACTTTAATATCTAAAGTCACTAATCCTATGTGTCTAATTTTCATAAATTTTTATTGAATACTTCATTGATTGTTTCATCTATAACTTCTACAGCTTCAATAATAGCCTCTTTAGATATAGTAAGAGGAGGTCCTAATTTAATTGACTCTCTGCCTGTGTAAACAACCAACAAACCTTTTTGCATACATCTTTCACAAACTCTTCCAACTAATTGATTAATATTTTTATTTTTTTTAAAAATTATTGCTGCCAACAACCCTTTGCATGATACTAATTCAATTAAGTTATGAAATTTTTTTTTTAAATTAATTAAACTTTTATTTAAAATTAATCCTTTTTGGAAAGAAGCTTTAATTAAATTTTTAGATTTTAGTTCATCTAACACAGCAATTCCTGCTGCACATGCAATTGGGTTTGCTGAATGAGTACTGCTCATAGTTCCAATTTTTGGTATATCTAAGTACTTTTTTTTTCCAATTAAAGCTGATAATGGAAACCCTCCACCTATACCTTTTCCACAACAAATAATATCAGGTTTTACTCCGTAATGCTGAAATCCAAATTTTTTTCCTGTTCTTCCAAATCCTGCTTGAATTTCATCAAAAACAAATAATATATTATTTTTTTTACAAAATTTACTTAGTTTTTTAACATAATCTCTCGGATAAAATAAAGCTCCCCATCCTTGAAAGGTTTCTAAAACTATTCCAGAAATTTTTTTTGATATATTTATTTTTTTCGACAAGCTTCTTAAATCCTCATCTAAAATTTCTAAAGATGTTTTATTATACTTTTTCAATGTCCATGGATATGGAAATCTCAAATGATAAATTTCTTTATTTTTAAATTTAATCCAACTTGACTGTTCAGAGTTATCACTTAGCAACTGTGAACCTGTAGTTCTTCCGTGCCAATTCCCAGATACAGATATTATTCCTAGTCCTTTTTTATTTTTTAAAGCAAATAATCTTATTATTTTTATACAAGCCTCTAAGGCCTCTGAACCAGATGATAATAAATATGCTTTTTCAAATCCTTTTCCACAAAATTTTATTAATTTTGATAAATAAACCTCTCTTAACTTATTTGGATAAGCATAAGTAGAAATTAGATTATTATTTATAGAATTAACAAGTTTTCGTTTAAAGGTTGAATTAGAATGACCTATGTTTGCTACAAATATTGTTGAGGTAAAGTCAATAAATTTGTTACCCTTGATATCAAAAACATTAAAATTTTTTGCTTTATTCCAAATTATAGGTAATTGACCATGCATAGATCTAACTTCATTTTTTTTTAAACTGTTAAGTATTTTTATTGTTCCAGGTGCTGGGATATTAGTTTTAATTAATCTATTTCTAGTTTTAACTTTTTTTACATTAATAGGTGTATTGCTAAACATTATGTAGTTAAATTTAATTTTTTTAATTTTTTAAGTTACTTTTTTTACTAAAAAGTATCAATTAATTTAAATTATTTTTTTAGCTAATTGCAAATCATATTTGGTGTCAATTTCAATAGTTCGTTCAGTTATAAAAGCGAATACTTTGTTTCCATATAAATAATTTTTTTTAACTGACTCTACTTTATATATATCTACATAACCATTAGCCGAGTAAGTCTTTGGAAATTTTTGTCTTGGTAAATTAATTTCTTCCATATTTAAATTTTTCATAATTGGCTTAGCTAATTTTTTTTTGATAAACAATGTTTTTAGTGCTGTTTCTGGCATCTCCTCAACAGATCTTAGAGAGGTATAGTTTTTTATCTTTTTTAAAAATATTTTTATCGCTTTATCAACAACTTGGTGACTTCTAAAAGGTGTGGTTGGCCTAATGTTTATTATGATTTTTGGATTTATGTCTAGTTCAGCAAGTTTTTTTATTGAGTATTTTATAAATTCCATGTCTGTTGAATTATCTTTTGATATAGATTTTGGTCTTATGAATGGTACAGACGCTCCGTACTTTTTTGCAATATTTTTATACTTTGATGAGTCTGTTAACACAAAAAAAAAATCTATCTCTTTTGATAATTTGCATGTCTCTATTGCCCATCCTATTAGATGCTTATTCTTAATCTTTTGAATATTTTTATTTTTAATACCTTTAGATCCTGATCTTGCAGGTATGATTGCAACTGTTTTAATTTTACTTGGTTTCAAAATAATTTTTCTCTTTATAAACTAAAACAAATTTTTCAAAAGTTAATATATTTTTAATTACTGAGATTTTGACAGGTATTTTTTTTAATTTGATTATTTTGGCTATTGATAATCGATGCTGACCTCTGTTATTGAAAAATATCTTAAGATCAGAACCTAAATTAATAGATATATTATTAATAAAATTTTCTTCAATATTTCCTTTTGAATTGCAAGGTAAAACCCCTTTTTTTAAAATATTATTAAAAAGTTCATTAATTTCATTTTCTCTCTCTATAATTATTTTTCTTACTTGTTTTTCTGTACTTGTTAAATTGCTTTCAATATATTTAGCTAATCTAATATTAAATTGAGAAGTTTTCCATCTGTTGTCATTTTTATTAAAATTTTTTTTAATAGAGTCAGACTTTAACCACTTAGCCATTCTGAAAGCAAATTCAGAGTCTCTCCAATTCTCTTTTCCATGATAATGGTTATATAATCCGATATATTCAGGTAATTTCTCAAACTTGATCCCAGGCACATCCCACTCTGTATCAATTATTTTAATTTTTCCTTCTTCATCTTCTTTAAAATAACCTCTATTTCTTCCAGCATGGGGATGATTTCTATCAAGTCCAAATTGAGTGTACTCACAAAAATTTGAGGGATGTGTACAATAAATAATACTTAATGGGTCTATATAAAAAATGGTTTCTTTTAGATAACTTGATAATTGCATTATATAAAACTGTCCTTTTGAGTTCTATCTTCTTCTTTTCCTACTAATATTCTGTCTCTATTTTTTTTCCAAGTGCATCTTTTTAAACCTAAACCAGAAAATAATCTTTGTCTCTTTTTAATAGATAATTCAAATATATAATTTTTAATTTCTCTAATGTTGTCATCAAAATTATTACCAGAATTAATTTTTTTAACCTCACTTAACTCATCAAGTAAACTTAAATAGTTTTTTCTTTTACTGTTCATTTCGTCAAGTGTGTGATTATCTTTAGGTTTTCTATGTAATGAAACTTCAGGTTCAACATCAATGTAAACTATACCATCTGGCATTGGAAAATACTGTTCAAGAGGAAGAAATCTATTTTTTTTATTTGGAAACTCGCCTCTTAATTTATCTGTTATGTATCTTTCAAATATAGTTATTCCAAATCCTGAATCTGCCCAAGCCATTCCTATTTTATATTTAAGATATTTGTCTAATATATCAATTGTTTGACCTAGATATAACAAAGGTAACCTTATTACATTAATCTTTTTTATTAATGAATTATTAATTATTTTCTTTAAAATAAATCTTAAATATTTAACAAAAGGTAAAATTGGATTATCTGATTTCATACAAAAAAATGCAGGGTCCATTTTAGAGAAATTTTTAATAATAAATTTATTAACTGTACTTTTTCCTGATCCATCATTTCCAACAATTGAAATTGCTGGTAATGGCTTATGTTTTTTTGACCATTTAAAATTCTTTCCAAAAAAAAAGGCAAAAACAAATTCTTTTGATTTAAATAAATTTTTTATATTTACTTTACCTGCAAAGACTTTTCTTTTATTTTGCCGAATAATCCTTTTTTTTATCCAGAATTTCTTTACGTCTATATTTTGTTCAAATTTGTTAAAATCATTTTCAATTAAGTATTTAATCCAAATATATTCATATTTTAGGTTTTTTGATACTACATCCAGTATTTTGTTTAGTTCAATTTTGTTTAGTGAGTTTAATACCTTTTTAAGTTTATACAATTGTTCATAAGAATGTACTACACCATGGCGAAAATATTTAATTATTTTGTAATAAGTAAATATTGTTAAATCAAAATGTTTAAGATTAGTAAATCTACAAACCTTGGAATCTAAAAAATTTTCTTGATTAAATTTTCTTGTATTAGGTGAAAAAACATTTAAGTCCTCAATATCCAGATTGATGAATGCTGAAGAACTATTATCGTTTAATAGAAATCTATAAGAACCAAAATCTTTTTTATGTAAAACAGATATTTCATCGTTATATTTCATTAGTTTGTGATCAGAAATATAAAAAGAGTCTATATCTCTTCCATTAAAATTTTCAAAATCAGTACATTCATGCATTAATACTCCATCACACGCAGTAACAATTTTTTTAATACTTTCTTTAACTTTAGATACTAAGTTTTTATTTAAACTATTTAATTTATTGGAATTTATTTTATTATTATGAAAAGCTAATAAATCAAAATTTAAGTTTTCTATTTCTTTATTCATTTAAAAAAGTATAAGTTTTTTTATTCAAGGGTTGTAAAATAAACGATTATTTTATTATTAGTAAGATAATTATAATATATTAAGATAAATGAAAATGTTTAAAAAGTTTAAGTTTAGTTTATAACTTAAATTTTTACTATTGAATAAAAAAAAGGGTCTCAATTTTTCATGTCAAATAAAAAAATTAAAATAGTCAAAAAAAATTTAATTAAGAAAAATAATTTAGGTTTTATGCAGGGTAGATTGGTCTCCTCTGAAAAGAAAAATAGAATTCAATATTTTCCAGAAAAAAACTGGAAAAAAGAAATCTTAATTGCAAAAAAAAATAAGTTTAAAATTATGGAATGGACTGCAAATATTGAAAATCTCAAAAAAAATCCAATATATTTAGAAAAACAAATCAAAGATCTTAAGAATTTTTTATTAGAAAATAATATGCAAGTTAGTTCTCTAACATGTGATTTTTTAATGCAGAAACCATTTTTTAAAAATAATAAAAATAAGTTCGTTTTAGATATTCTAAGAAAAATAATTAAAAATAGTCAAACATTGGGTATAAAGTATTTCATAGTTCCACTCGTTGATCAATCAAGTATACAAAATAAAAGACAAGAAGATAAAATCAGGATAGCTATGAAAAAATTTGAAAAAAAATTATATAAAAATTCTAAAATTCTATTTGAAATAGATTATAGTCCAAAAAAATCAGTACAATTTATCAAATCTTTTAATAGTTCTAAGTTTGGAATAAACCTTGATACAGGGGACGGCGCTGGATATGGTTATAACTATGAGAACAAATCATATCTAAAATATGTTAAAAATATTCATTTAAAAGATAAAAAATACAAAGGAAAAAGTATTAGATTAGGTAGGGGTGATTTTGATTTCAAAAAATTTTTAAAAATTATTAAAAAAATAAAATATAAAGGAAATTTAATATTACAACCTGCGAGAGCAAAGAATAATAGAAATGTTTATGAACTAAATTTAAACAGAAAATATATTTATAAATTATTATGAAAAACAAAATATTAATTTGTGGAGCTTCAAAAAATTTAGGTAAATATTTATCTGAGTCATTAAATAAAAAATATAAAATAATTAAAA
>MDTB01200885.1_pt1 | contig 11639 bp, 10 predicted proteins | sample 811161 | NCBI WGS metagenome assembly MDTB01 (sample SAMN05326650, study PRJNA326480) | marine metagenome | isolation source: seawater | place: Mediterranean Sea | collected 2009
ACTGCCATCCCCACCTCCAGATAGTCCCATTGCTGAGATCATAGTTCGTTCATGTTCAAGAAGTCTTTTAGCAACCGTCCAACCTTTGTTTAATCCTCCCACCAGATCTTTCAAGGGAGCTTTTGCATCCTCAAAGAAAGTTTCACAGAATGGCGATTTTCCACTTATTAAGGTAATTGGCCTTGTTGTGACACCTGGCTGATCCATATCTATTAGTAAAAAACTTATTCCATCATGCTTGGGCTCTTGAGGTCCAGTTCTAACTAAACAGAAAATCTTATCGGCTTTATCCGCATATGATGTCCAAATTTTTTGTCCATTTATGACATAGTTATCTCCATCCTCTACTGCCTTGGTGCTTAACGAAGCTAGATCTGAGCCTGATCCAGGTTCACTATAACCTTGGCACCACCATACTTCCCCTCTGACTATAGGCGGTAAATGCTCTTTCTTTTGATCTTCATTTGCAAACTCAAGAAGAGCAGGTCCTAACATCCATATCCCGAAACTTCCTAGAGGAGACCTTGCACCTATCGCCCCCATTTCTTCTTGGAGAATTTTATTTTCCTCTTTTGAGAGGCCTCCACCGCCGTATTCACTAGGCCAAGTCGGACAAGTCCATCCTTTTTCTCCCATTCTCTCTAACCATACCTTCTGATCAGGATGTGAAAATTGAGGATTTCTTCCTCCCCAAGCTACATCTCCTGGTTTTCTCATTTCTTGAGGACAATTAGTCTCCAACCAATTTCTTGTTTCTTCTCTAAAAGTTTGTAAATCTGTCATTTCATTCCTTTTAATATACTTGTTTCTTAGTAATTATAGATATATTCTGAAGATAACTAAACAAATTCTGGAGAGTCAAATGAAGGCCTATCAAGTTATAGAAAATGGAAAGCCATTAGAGGAGAGGATATTAGAAAATCCAGAGCCTAAAGGAAGAGAAGTGGTTCTCAAGACGGTTGCATGTGGTGTTTGTCATTCTGATGTTCACATACATGATGGATACTTTGATTTAGGAGGCGGTGTTCAACTTCCATCACCATTGCCTGGTGGCGAACCCCTAACTATGGGTCATGAAATTTTTGGGGAAGTCAGTGCAATTGGAAATGAAGTAGAGGGTATAAATATAGGAGATAAGTATGTAGCTTATCCTTGGATAGGGTGCGGTGATTGCGATCTTTGCAATGATGACATGACCCATTATTGCGCAAATAATTCTAATCTAGGTATTCATGTTGCGGGCGGATATGGGGATCATGTTTTAGTACCCGATCAAAAATATTTATTTGATGCAGCAGAAACACCAGATAGTTTAGCCGGCAGTTATGCTTGCAGAGGCTTAACGGCCTACAGTGCGTTAAAAAAAGCAGGTCCTTACAAGAAAGATAATTCCTTAGTTATTATATCTGCTGGAGGACTGGGAGTATTAGCTTTGAAAATTGCTCAAGCGGCTTATGGTATAAATCCAATTGTGGTTGATATAGATGACGAAAAACTGGGAATGGCCAGACAGCTTGGTGCATCTGCAACAATTAACTCTTCTGAAGAAGACGCTGCTGAAAAACTCTTAGAGTTAACTGAAGGCGGTGCTAGATCTGTTGTAGACTTTGTTGGAGCCGAAGCGTCTGTTAATTTCGGATATAACCTTCTTGCACGAGGGGGAAGTTATGTAATAGTTGGGCTTTTTGGAGGACAAATCAGTCTACCTTTACCTTTGCAAGCTCTTACGGAAAAGAAACTTATGGGTTCTTATGTCGGCAGTTTAGGTGATATGGCAGAGCTGATGGAACTTGTTGTTGCTGGTAAGATAGATCCTGTCGCAGTAGAAACACGAGATGTTTCAAAGGCAAATGAGACTCTAAAAGAATTGAAAGATGGAGATCTTTTAGGATTAGTAGCCTTGACACATGATTAATTTATGAAGAAATCTCAAGTAAAACTTCGGAAATATCTCTGTTGATTACTAAATCTGAAAGATGATCCATCTGTGTTGGTTCATTATTTATAATAACTAAATTAGCACCTGTTTCTTTTGCTAACAATGGGAGATCAGCGGCAGGAAAAACTGCAAGAGAAGAACCTAAACAAATAAATAAATCTGACTCAATTGAGACCCTTTGTGCGGTAATCATTTCTTCCTCCGGCATAGCTTGACCAAAAGAGATTGTTGCCGTTTTAATTATACCTCCGCATACATTGCATAGAGGCGGCTCTTTAGTTGCAAGGAAATCTTTTCTTAGAGAAGAGAGTTCATATCTCATAGTACAGTCTAAACATTTGGCATAAGTTGCATTTCCATGAAGTTCAATTATCTTGGAGTCATCAATCCCAGAATTCTGATGTAAGTTATCTACATTCTGAGTTATAAGATGAGCTTCCTTTTTTAAATTCATGATTTCAGCTAGCTTAAAATGACCGATATTAGGTTTAGCAGAATCTATACTTAGTTCATTTGAGAACTTTCTCTCCCATGATTCTATCCTTTTCTCCTTTGAACTTACGAAATCTTGAAAGTATATTGGTGTTGAAGTTTTCCAAACCCCCTTTGGCCCACGAAAATCAGGTATGCCAGAGTTAGTGCTTATACCGGCTCCAGTAAAGAATACTAATTTTTTACTTTTTTCTATTAAGTACTTCAGTTTTAAGGACATCTTGCTTTCTCTTTCAGATAGAATATAAAGAAAATTATACAAAATGGATATTTTTTCTCTAAGTCAAGAATCTCTCTGGTTAATTACAGTGGTCTATGACCTTGGTTTGGCACTATTGCTATACAGATTTTTTGGTAAATATGGTTTATATGTTGCGGTTGTTTTAGGGATCGTGCTTGGCAACTTACAGGGCGGCAAGGTTAGTGAGCTTATGATTTTTGGAAGTACCTACAAAGTAAGCATGGGAGCTATTTTATATTCAGGAATATATTTTGCTACTGACGTCCTCAATGAAAAATATGGAAGAAAAGAAGCAAATAGGGCTGTCATGCTTGGTTTTTTTGCAAATATAGCTGTCATGATAACTTTAGTTTTGAGCGTACAATTCAAACCATCTGAAATAACAGGTTCAGCTCTAGAAGTTCATAATGCCATAAGTACTTTGGCCTATTATTCTCCAGCTTTTGTAGTTGGTTCACTTACCGCCTACTTAGTGAGTCAAACTTTCGATGTGTGGTTCTTTAATAAAATAAAAAGTATTACAGGAGATTCCAAACTATGGTTAAGAAACAATCTATCAACCATAACTTCTCAACTCATTGACACTTTAATTTATCAATTCACATGGGTTTTTGCTACCGGTATGGACTGGTCAACGGCATTAATGTTAGCTCTTACAAAATATATTTTTAAAGTAATGATAGCTGCAATTGATACAATATTTATATATTGGGTAAAAAAATGGTAAGCGATCCGTACAAATTTCAAAATATAGCTATATATTCGTCTTTAAACGACAAAAAGATAGTAGCTATAGCAAATCAAGTTATCGAAGTGCTGACAAACTTGGGTATCAAGTGCCTATTCCCTTCTTCTTCCAAAGTTACAAAAGCTATATCAAAAAAAGGAATAGGAGATAGAACAATTATTGAGAAAAGCGATCTAGTAATAGCTATTGGCGGTGATGGTACTTTGCTTAGCAGTGCAAGAAATTTTGGTATACATGGTATACCTGTTTTAGGAATAAATCTTGGAAATCTTGGCTTTTTGACTGATATCGCGCCTTCTAGTATTACTTCCGATCTCAAAAAGGTTATAAATGGGGATTTCATCGAAGATAGACGAATATTTTTAGAGGCAAAGTTAGATGGTGAAAAGACAACATACAAGGCTTTGAATGAGATAGTTTTGCATTCAGGTTCTATAGCTCAAATGATAGAGTATGATTTATTTATTGATGGAGATTTTGTCTATAAGCAAAGGGCAGATGGCTTGATAATAAGCACTTCAACTGGCTCAACTGCTTATTCGTTATCTGGTAATGGTCCTATTATCTCTCCAGAGGTTAAAGCTATTACTTTATTGCCTATGTTTCCACACAGTTTGAATGCTAGAACTCTCATTACAGGACAAGAAAAGGAGATAAAACTGAGAGTAAATAAAAAATCAAGAGCATTCTTGAGCATGGATAGTCATTTGAAGATAGGTGTTGATCCCAAGCATGATGTTCTTGTAAGAAAAGCTAAGGGAGAACTTACACTGATACATCCAACCGACCATAATTTCTTTTCATCATGCAGAAATAAGCTCGGATGGAGCTTGGGAGTTCCATTTAAAAAATCTTAGATTTATTTTCATAAACCAGTAGAATACACCCATGAAATTTTTGCGCCCAAAAACAATTCTTACAACACTTTTCATAACTCTTTCGAGCACTTTTTTTCCCCAGGAGTTAGATCTTGCACCGGAACAACTTGCGATGCTTGAAACTCTGCCCCCAGATCAAAGAGCAAGTATTTTAGAAAAGATGACTACTGCTTCTGCTTTACAAGGCCAGATAGAAGAGGCTTTTGAAGAAGTAATTTCCCTAGTAGAAAAGCCAGAATTAAGGGATTTTGAAGACGAAGCAGATTACTGTTCTGATTGTATATATGGATTTAATTTTTTTCAGTTCTCTCCATCTACGTTTGCGCCTGCAGATGATACTCCAGTTAATTCATCATATAGTGTTGGACCTGGCGACAAATTGCTCGTCAGTTTCTATGGTGGAAATGAAAAAAAAGCTGAAGTAGATGTAAATAGAGAGGGTAAAGTTGTACTACCTTATCTTGGCCCTGTAAGCCTCACTGGGATGACTTATGGAGAAGCCAGTAAATTCCTTAAGGAAAAAGTAAAATCTGAACTAATAGGTACAGAAGTAAACTTGTCAATAAGAGAGGTAAGATCTGTTGGAGTGTACATACTAGGTGAAGCATACAAACCCGGAAAATATGTAGTCAGCGGCTTGAGTAATGTTACTAATGCTTTGTTTATTAGCGGAGGTGTAAATAAACAAGGCTCCTTACGAACTATTCAAATTAGAAGGAATAATAAGACTATAGCGACATATGATTTTTACGATTTTATTTTGAGAGGATCACTTGATTCAGATGTCACTTTACAAGATGGAGATATTATATTTATTCCCTTTATCGAAAATAGCGTTACTCTTGGAGGAGCTTTCAAGAGACCTCACAGATATGAGTTTGTTGAGGGTGAAACGTTATCAGATATAGTTCAACTAGCCGGTGGTTTCAGCACAGAAGTAATGAATGGAGCAAAGATCGAACTTAGCTCTGTTGATAGAAAAGCTTCAAAGAGAGAGCTTTCCTTCCTAGATATTGTGAGCGACTCAAATCGACTGATGAAAGATGGTGATGTTCTAAATGTGTCTTCTACTTCAGGTATAACACCTCAATCCATATTATTAACTGGCGAGGTAGTTAATCCGGGCGAGTACTCCATTCAACCTGGCGAAACTATATTAGACATCCTGAAAAGAGCAGGTGGTTATACCAATGAGGCTTATTTTCAAGGTGCAGTATTCTTAAGAGAAGACGTCGCAAAATCACAAAAAGAAGCATTCAGTCGCTCCGCAGATCAGTTAGAAAATACTATAGTTGATGTAATAACTAATAATGCGACAAATAGCATTAGCGATTCATCTTTAGTTCCTCTATCAAACCTTATTGCAAAACTCAGGTTGGAAGAACCTCCTGGTAGGATGGTGGTGGATCTGGATATTTTAAATCTGAAAACTGATCCGATTGCTAATTTCTCCGTTAAGAATCGTGATTCTCTTTTCGTGCCAAAAAGACCCAGTTTTGTATCAATAGTTGGTGAGGTTTTGAACGCAACAACCGTAGGATTCGATCCCAACTTATCAGTTGATCAATATATAGATTTATCAGGTGGTTTAAATGATGCAGCTGATAAGGATAAAATATTCGTTATTTTACCTGATGGAAAATCTCAGCTTGTTCAAAGATCTCTTTTTGGATCAAAAACATATATTTTGCCAGGAAGCACAATTGTAATCTCTAGAGATTCAAGACCATTTGATGCGATAAGCTTAACGAGAATAATTACACCAATTTTAGCTGATTTAGCTACCTCAGCTGCTGCCATAGCGGCTATTAGTGATTAATTAAATGTTTAAATTTCAGCTTTGGCTGATAGCTCTTTGTTTATTGCTTTACGGTAAAATACACTCGTCAATTTTAGATTACTATCCATATAAGGTAACGCCCACCGCTTCAAACTACGGCAATACAGGTATTTTGGAAATGCCTAATGCAAGAATGATGTCTGAAGCACAGTTGAGATTTAATTTTTCTGCTTCGTTTCCAAACGAATTTACTTCTTTAACAGCATCACCTTTTAACTGGCTTGAAGCAACTTATAGATATACAGAAATTAAAAATGTTAAATATGGACCAGCTTCCTATAGCGGCAATCAAACCTTGAAAGATAAGGGGTTCGATTTAAAAACTCTAGTTTTGAAGGAAACTTCATCTTTGCCAGCTATAGCCATAGGGTTGAGAGACATAGCTGGAAGTGGAGAATTTTCTTCAGAATATATTGTATCTACAAAGAGATTAGGACAATTTGATTTCTCACTAGGACTTGGTTGGGGAGTTTTGGGTACAGATAATAACTTTTCAAATCCCCTAGAACTTTTTCATGATGGTTTTAAAACAAGAGATGATACTTCAGATTTAGGAGGTACTTTTACTGTAAAAAATTGGTTCTCAGGAGATACAGCATTATTTGGAGGCATTGAATATGATATGCCCAGAAGAGGATTGCGACTAAAACTTGAATATGACACCTCAAATCCAGATTTTCGAAAAACTGTCGATAAAGTTGATAGTAGAATTAACTTTGGTGTCGATTATCTTTTTTCTGAAAATTTAGATTTTTCTGCGGCTTTTGAAAGAGGATCTCAGTTTAGAGTTTCTTTTCGCTTAAAAGGAAACTTCCTAGAAGATACGATATCTAAACCCAAACCCAAAAGAGTGGCAAAGCTGAATGAGGAACAAAAGAAAAAAATTCTGGATAATAACGAAATATTTTATACCTCATTAAATATAAATTTAAGGGAGGAATCTATATTAATTCAGGCTGCAAATCTGAAGGAGGATGAAGTAGATGTCGCTATTGCAACTTCGAGATTCCCTTCTTTAACTAGGCCTGTTGGTAGAACTGCGAGAATGGTTTCAGCTTTAGCGCCAGATGATGTAGAAAAAATTAACATACATGCTATGAATGGAGACTTTGAAGTAGCAAAATTTTCAATAGGTCGAGAATATTTTGAGAAGGGTGATATTAATCAATTGAGTTCAAGTGAATTACTTCGGCTTAGTGAAATTGATTCTACTGATTCGGATCCTCTTTATAGAACAGCCGATTTCCAGCCATTAGTTTATTTTCCAGAATTTGGGTGGAGTGTCTCACCCGCTCTTAATCATCAAATTGGAGGTCCAGAAGGTTTTTATTTAGGTGAGCTTTTTTTGAGAGCAGATGCAACTCTCAAGTTTAAACGAAACTTGCTACTATATTCATCTTTTGGAGTAAGTATTTACGATACTTTCAAAGATCTAAATAATCCAAGTCAAAGTTCTATTCCGAAAGTCAGAAGTGATATACAGGAATATCTTAAAGCGGGTAGTAATAGCATCCAAAGAATGCAACTTGAGTATTTTAGCCAGCCCTTCAAAGATGTTTTCACAAGGTTAGATCTGGGATATTTAGAGCCGATGTTTGGAGGTTTGGGAGGTGAAATTCTGTATAGACCTTTTGATAAGCCATATGCTTTGGGATTTTCTATGCATAAAGTTAAACAAAGGGGTTATAGACAGCTTTTTGCATTTAAAGACTACTCAACAACAACTGGTCACATAGGGTTTTACTTTGACTTTCCATATCAGATTCGTTCACGTCTAATGGTAGGAAAATATTTAGCAGGTGATAAAGGAGTAACGTTAGATTTATCTAGAAGGTTCAAGTCTGGTTTCCAGGCAGGTGTTTTTGCTTCAAAAACAAATCTTTCTGCAGAAGAATTCGGAGAAGGAAGTTTTGATAAGGGATTCTACATATCCATTCCAACAAACTTGTTCTATTCAGATTTCAGAACGGGCGCCATTACATTTGGACTTCATCCTTTAACAAAAGATGGTGCTGCTGCATTAATCCAACATAACTCATTGATAAGTATCGTAGGAGATCAAAAGAGAAGTTCTATCATAAGGGACTGGGATTACTTGTATGATTAATTTGCGAAGCTCTCTTCTTTTGAGTTTATCCATTTTATTCTTCGGGTGCTCAATGATTGATACCAACAGAATTGCACCTGGCTATGTGGCTGCTTATGAAGCCATTAAACTCAATATATTTGGTTATGAAAATAGTATTGATCCTAACGTAATCAAGAATATTCCATACGCGTCTATGTTGGTAAGAATAGGGAAAGGCCCAACCGCGTTGATGATTCTAGAGAGTATTAATGATGATACTTTTACTTGGGTGAGTGCAGATGGAGTTTATTTAGTTACTAAGAATGGGAAAATAATTAAAACAGCAGGTTTACCAAATAATCTTAACCAGAGACTTGATCCAAAATTGAAATGGAAAGACCTATATTCAAAGAATGATGAGTATATTTCCTATGTATCATTTAAAGATCCTGATTTAAATAATCTCAAAGTCATATCAGATTATGTTGTTGGTGAGTATGAAACTCATGAATTATTTATGACAAATAGAACTTTGAAATTGATAGAAGAAAATATAAATTCAAATATTATAGGGTGGTACGAGACAAATACTTATTGGATTGATGACGAGGATTTTATATGGAAGTCAACACAATATGTAACGCCTAAAATACCTCCAATCCATTATGAGGTAACTAAAAGACCTTTTTAGAGAATAAGCTAGCGCTTAACATTCATCTCAAGCATGTAATAACCCGTAACATTTAATGATGAGTTATAGGGCTGGCAATAAAGATTTTCAAAAGTTAGAAGATAATGTTGATTATATAAAAGAATCTGGAATGGTTGCTATTAAAGGTTCACCTAAATAGCCATCACCTTTCGACATAAAATCTTTTTATCCTTCCCTTATTCAATGTCCGGTTCTTAAACCAAGAAATACATTAAAGAGAAGACTATTCTTAATCCAAAAACAATCATTAAAATATCTTTCTCAACTAATTAAAACTTAGAAATTAGTCATTATCATTAAGTTAATAAATTTTAGGATGTTTTATTTGAGGCTTTATATGTTATAAATTGGGGTAAGTAATTCAAATGCTTCTTTTTATAACTCCTAAGATACCTTTCTTTAAGACTTTATTTTAGTTTGCTACCTCTCATATGAAAAAGCTCGCAAAAAAAACCCCGTATTTAACGGGGTTTTTAGTTTAACTTGGATATAAGTTAATTAACTTCTCTTGTTGCTGTAGCAGTAGCCGTCGCTGTTGCTGTTGCAGCAGGAGATACAGTAGTCGTTATCTCATTTTCATTCGTGATTGTGTATTCTTCGACCGGTTCATATTCTTCAACCACGTAATAATAAGCAACTCCACCAACTGTTTCAAATGGTCCATATCCGCCAGCTTGAGCTGCCCTTGTTGTTGTAGCACCAGTTGTTCTTGTTGCAGTAGCCATTGTCCTTGTTGCTGTTGATGTTGATGTTGCAGTAGCAGTTGCGGTAACAGCTAAGACATCGACGTCGACTTCTTTCTCATATTCATACTCTTCAATTGTTGGCGTCGGAGTAGGAGTAGGAGTAGGAGTAGGAGTAGGTGTAGGTGTTGGAGTAGGTGTTGGTGTAGGAGTAGGAGTAGGAGTTGGAGTAATTGCTCCTCCGCCAGATCCGCTATCCGATATTGCAGCAGCTGCGGCCGCTATAGCCACAACAGCAGCTATTGTTCCAGCACTGACTCCACCAACAGCAGAACCTGCTGCGGAATCACCGGCAGCACTTCCACCTGAACTAGAATCAGCATCTTCATCAGTTAGACCAAGTTGAGGGAAAAGCACTAAAGCAAATCCTGTTAGACCTGCTAGAATATTTTTAGTAAGTTTTTTCATTATAAAACCTGTTTTTTAATTAATCTTTATCCAATTCGTTGTGTATTGGGAACAACGTTGTGTATTAAAAGACATCTCATGTCATATTGTCAACATATTTATTTTCCATAATTATTCGGTTTTAGGTTTTATTGATCCCTAAATGATCGGTCATTAATGTAGAATAGTATAAATAACTTAAACGATGAAGTTCATTTCATTAACAACAAAATTCTTACATTATCTTCCTAGTGAAATATCGCACTTCATAGCACTTAAAAGTCTGAAGATACTTAATTTGTCTGGAATACTGCCTTTCATAATGGGAGGTATTGATTTAAAAAATTCCAATTTAAAAGCTGTAGGTAAGATTGAAAATCTTGAGAATAGACTGGGATTTGCTGCAGGTTTAGACAAAAATGGTGAATATATAGATTGTTTAGCTGCTTTAGGTGTAGGTTTTATTGAAATTGGCACTGTAACTCCAAGAGCACAACCTGGAAACAAAAAACCCAGATTATTTAGAGATATTAATAAAAAGTCTATTCTCAATAGACTTGGTTTTAATAATAAAGGTGTAGACAGGTTAGTTACTAATATAAAAGCGAGAAAATCTCATATTCCAATTGGTATCAGTATCGGTAAAAACTTTGATACTTCAAATGAAAATGCCTATGAAGATTACAAAATATGCATGGAAAAGGTGTACGAGTTTTCAAGCTACATAGCAATTAATATCTCATCACCGAATACTCAAGATCTTAGAAAACTGAGTGCTGAAGAGTATTTAGATTCGTTACTTAGAGAATTAAAGAAGGTTCAATTAGAACTTTCTTTAAATTTTGGGTACAGACCTATTTTCTTGAAAATAAGTCCTGATGAAAATTTAAATAATTTAGAAAACATCTGCAAATTAATTCTCAAAAATGAAATCGATGGAATAATTTGCACTAATACGACTATAGAGCACAATGAAAAATATGGCGAGGGAGGTTTAAGTGGCAAACCTCTTCGTGAAAAATCAACTGATACAGTAACAATTGTAAAAAAGTTTTTGGGAGAAGGGGTGACAATTATAGCTTCAGGTGGAGTTATGTCTGTTGCAGATTACAATGAGAAAATTGCTTGTGGCGCAGATCTTGTTCAGATTTATACTGGATTTATTTTTGAAGGTCCAAAGCTCATACAAGATATTCTCGTTAAGGACACACATCAAAGAAAGACTTGACATAATACCCATACTTGAACTTTATACTGTAAAGGTATTAAGTAAAAATATTTATGAAATCACTAGTAATTGTCGAATCTGGTGCAAAAGCAAAAAAAATAAAAGGCTATCTGGACTCTAACTTTCCCGATAAGGATTGGCAAGTTGAAGCTTGCGTCGGTCATGTGAGAGATCTTTCAGATAAGGAAAACGCGGTAGATCCAGGAGATTGGAATAACCTCAAATGGGAATTCTCTTCTAAAGGAAAAAAAGTAATGAGGGACCTCCGTAAATTCTGTAAGGAGTCTGAACTTTTATACCTAGCAACAGACCCAGATAGAGAAGGGGAGGCCATTGCTTGGCACTTACTAAGTGATTTTAACA
>MDTB01052594.1_pt1 | contig 11638 bp, 7 predicted proteins | sample 811161 | NCBI WGS metagenome assembly MDTB01 (sample SAMN05326650, study PRJNA326480) | marine metagenome | isolation source: seawater | place: Mediterranean Sea | collected 2009
AAATTTAAAGATATCTATAGAGGGTTTCATATAAGAAAAGCGTTCAATATATATATGCAAAAATCATTCATATATATAAAGGAAAAGCGTTCAATATAAAAAGGAAAAAATCATTCATATATATATAGGAAAAGCGTTCATTTAATATTTATCAAAATTAGAAATATATGACATGTGTATACAATAAAAATCCACAAATATAATTTTGATTATCGGTAATTGTAGGGAATCTTTTTAAAAGATTTAAAATTGATGATTCTCTAACTCTATAAATCCTCTTAAACAGTAGTTTTTGCAACCTAAACTATTGTTAAACCCCTTCTCCACTAGTTAATGAGAACTGACAATCAAAATTCTGTCCACTTCAAAGAAGTTTCTTGTGAAGCCTTACAATCAATATATTTTTTGTGAAATTGTTTACTATAACAAGAATAAAATTGATATCCAGTTTTTTTTTGCAATCTGTTGATATTTTAATTTTTTGTTCTTAAAACATGATATTTACCTCCAAATTACAGATGTACTATTGGAATCATAGGTAAATATGCTATATTCGGTTAAATTAAATTCTTTTTGAACTTACGGTCAAATGCCAGTAACAATTAGTTCCGGTCTTGTAGATGCTCTCATAGCAAATCAAAGCTCTATTGCCGGTTATCCTTTTACTAGTAAAAGTATAATTATCCAGGGAGATATATCTTATTCTCAAGCTTCAGCGCTTAATGCAATAGATGCCCAGTCTATTACTGCGATAGTACGCCCTACTTCTGCAGCTAATTTAGCTACTATTGCCGTAAACAATAGTTCAAGAACTTCACTTAATGCATTTACATTCACTGTAAATGACACAACTGCCTCAGCTGCTGCTCTAAATTCAGTTAAAGCTATTACATCAGTAGCGCCTGACTTTTCAAGTGTTAATTCAATAACGGCATCTAGTTCTACAGATATTACTTCTCTTTATTCAGGTTCAACCGTAGGTCTTGGTAGTGAGTTTATTAGTGTAAACGATACAACAATTGATGCTGCTTCTCTAAAAGCTATTAATGCTTTAACAGATAAAAAAGTAACATCAACTGCTGGCACAATTTCAGGATTGGTAGCTGACATTCAAAATAATTTCACAGCAAAAGCAGCTAACGAAATTGCTTTAGCAGCAGATATAGCTGTTACTGTAACTGACACAACTGTTGATGCTGCAGCTTTAGTTCTTCTTGAGGATGGTACTGCTGGTGGGGATGATGTTAAGACTTTTACAACCGGCACTATCACTGTTAGTAGTACAAACGTTAAAGGGGTATTGGCAGATATCGTAAATCTAATGTCTAGCCCATATGGGGTTGCGGCAGATGCTAATAATCCAGCTCGTTATAGCGGAGTATTAGGACTTAACGTTATTCTAGATAATACTGCAGGTAATCTTACAGTTACTGCTGATAATGTTAGAGATGTTATAGATCTGACTGGTTACACTGGAAAAATCACAGCTACACTAGCTGCTACCGAAAAAACTAGAGCCATCTTATTACATACCACTGATGGTTTAAAAGGAACAGGTCACTCCATCACTATTCCTGCAATCGAAGATGCTTCTCTAGCTGCAGCAGATCTAGTTACACTTGATGCTATTACAGATGTTAAATTAACCTTTAACACAGGTGGTGGTGGTGCTCCCTTCTCACCAGCACTAACAGGAAATGCAGCTGATGTTATAACTGTTTTATCATCAACAGGCATTGATCAAACTACTACTGCTGGTTTAGGAGCTTCAGCAGTTAACGTTAATAGTGGCAATACTTCTATAGCTCAAGCAAACTTAATTAACACAAAGACAACTGGTAATCTTACAGCAACGATTACAGAAAGAACAATGTCTGCGCTTGCTGGGATCGCAACAAAGGCAACTGGCAATAACAACCTAACTGTTACTGTTAATGATCTAGAAATTGATGCAGCGGCGTTAAATGCTCTTGATGATAAAACAACTGTAGATGTAATTATTACAGCGGCACAAAAAATAACTGGTTCTGCTGCAGATCTAGCGAAAATTTATAATGCAAATAAGGCTAACTTTACAGATGAGGGGGCTGAAGAAGTTGTTGTAACTGGAACTTCTGTTGCAGCAGCAGATATAATTTCAATTAATAATGGTAATGCTGGCGCTAAAAAAATTAGTTCAACAGTAGCAACAATATCAGGATCTGCTGCAGACATTAAAACAGCACTTACTAACGCAAATGCTGCTGGTGGACAAGTTGGTGCTGCTACAAAATTTGATGCTGATGCTCAAGCAGTACTTCGTGCGACTAACGCAACTGTAACTGGAACTACCGCAACTGCTGAAGATCTTAATGACATCAGAACATTTACTCAAAATACAACTACGGGTGTTATTACTAACGCTGGTTTAACAACTGGAACTATTACTTTAAGTAGTGACTTCGAATCACTGTCAGGAGGAACTGCTGAGGTACTCTCAGCTTTAGCTTCTTCAGCGCCACCAACTTATAACTCTATAACTTCACCAGTTCTAATTAATGGTTTAGCGGGTAAGAAAATTTCTTTAACTGTTGATGCTAATAGTACACTAACAGTCGTAAACTCAATTACTGATACATATAACGTAGGGGAAATAACAGCTACACTACCAAAAGCTGCTATAGCTACCTTCCTTCCAACTACATCTGTAACTGGTATTAAGAGAGCTGGAGATAAATTAACTCTTAATATCTCAGATAAAACTGCTATTGCAGCAACTGATCTAATTGCTTTAGATGCTCTTACCACAGGAGTAATTACTCTCACACATGATTTACCTACAGCAGCAGTAGATCATCCGAGCGTAAGTGGAACAGCTGCTGATGTCGCGACAGTAATGGCTTCAGCTGGTATTGCAGGAGATACCGATGCAATCGTAACTATTACAGATACAGGTTCCATTAATATTGCTGATTTAAAAGCAATTAATGCTCATACAGGTGAATTAGTAACTGCATCTAGCTTTACAGCAGCAACAGGAAGCATAGATGATATGCTTGCCGTATATAAAGGAGTAGCAACTACTGCGATAATTGGTACTACTAGTGAAGATCTCGTTATTACCGATTTAGAAGTTGATGCTGCGAAATTAAAAGATCTCACAACTGGTGGTACAGGTACGTCCTCCAGAACTTCTGGAAATGTAACAGTTACTTCAGCATCTATTACAGGAACTAATGCTGATGTCCTATTGATGTTAACTAACTCTGCACTGACTACTACTGCAGGTAATCTTGATCATTCTGAGTTTTCAGGATTAGCCAATATAAATGCAACTATAACTGGAGGAGCCATCCTTGTTTCAGATGTTGAAGCCCTAGCAGCTAAAACTACTGGAACCATTACTGCAACATTGAATTCTAACCAAGTAAATCTACTTGGTAATTTAACTGAAGTCCATAATTTATCAATCGACCTTGGTGGTGGCCAAGTTGATGCTTCTGTAATAAATGCTCTATCGGCTAAAGCACTAGGTACGATAACAACTGCTGCTACATCTTTAATAGGAGATGCTGCAAGTGTACTAGCAGTATTCGCTAATACTAAAGTTACAGGAATTGATGGTACCGAAGCAATTTCTATAACAGGTGCTCCTACAGTTGCACAATTAAATGATGTAGCTGGAAAAACAACAGGCCAAGTTACAGCAACTATCGTAGGTGACCTTAATTCTCTAAAATCTATTACTGAAACAGGTAACTATACTTTATCTGTTACAGATTCTGTAATTTCAGCTGCTGATTTAGCTACAGTTGCGGCTAAAACTACAGGAACTTTGACTGTTGGGGCAACATCAACTATCTCAGGTACATACACTGATGTAATAGCGATAACCGGTACAACCAACGCCAATCAAAACCCATTAAGTATAGCTGGTTTGACAAATGTAAAAGTCAACTTAACTGATACTTCTGTTGCAGCTGCTAATGTAAAAGTAATTGATGCCTTAAATGCTACTGCTGGCGGTGCGATTACAGCTAAAGTTACAGAGCAAGACGCGCAATCTCTTATTGCTGATCTTCCTACAGGACCTCACGATTTAGACGTAACAGTTGGAGTAACTCAGAATCAAATACTTGATGCTCAAGGAGTTGAGACCCAAGCACTTGATACTAAGGTTAATGCAACTCAAATAGATGCTATTGATGCTTTAACAACAAAAGTTCTAAAAGTAACATCTACTGAACTAGTTGATACTTACGCCAATGTTGCTGAGATAATTAAAGTTCTTAGAGCTAGTAACTCTAAAGCAGAAAATGGCGATGCCAATACTCCTACTATCTCAGGTTTAGAAACAGCAAATGTTAGCTTTAGTGGTGCTGCTGGTGATATCACCCTCGCTCAAGCGACCTCTCTTACAAGTGCTAATTCTGGTACTAGTGGTGTTGTTACAGCAATAATAGATCCTCTTGCGATTGCTTCACTCTCTTCTACTGCTAATTTTGGAACTGCCACTGAAGCTATTACCTTAAATATAGATTCAGGTAATAAATTTGATTTAACGATAAATAATGCCGCCTTTGACCAAGAGCACCTCCAAGAATTATTAGCATTAGATGCTGCAACAACTGGAACTATAACATTAACTGGAAATACCAATGCACCAGCGGTTACTGGAACAATCGCACAGTTAAAAACAGCTTATCAATCATTTGATGTCCCAACGACTGCTGTTAAAGGTATAGATAATCTTGGGGCTTCAATTCTTACTGCCGTTATAGCAACAGACGAAGTTATTTCTGCTGCTGATCTAGCTTATTTAGATAATTTGACAACAGGTGCAATTAATTTCAGTGGACTTGGCGCAGATAATAGTATCACTGGTTCATACGCGGATCTTAAAACTGTCTATGAAGGCGGTTCTCATGCTGCTATAGAAGGTGCGACTATTGGCGCTACAGTTACTGGGACAATTACAGCCGCTGAACAGGTAACATTAGACGGTCTTACAGCCGGTGTTATCACAGCTACAATCAGTGATACTTCATATACGGGCAAACTTGCTACAATTGCTGATCGTGGAGCAACAAATCATAATCTAACAATAACTTTAGATGATGCTTCAGTTGCTGCAGCTGATGTAATTACACTTGTTGGCAAGACAGCTGGTTTGATTACAATTAATACCTCAGCACTGACAGGTTCTAATGCCAATGTTGAAACAGTTCTAGGACATAACAATGGTACTGGTGTGGTGACTGGCTTAAGTTCAACACCAATAACCTTAAATGCTGGTGCAAATACTGCTCTCGCTGACGCTAATACTATTAATGGATTAACTTCTGGACCTATTACAGCAACTATTACTGAGGACACCATAACAGCTCTTGCTGGTTTACAGGGAACTGGTAATAACTACACAATTACCGTTGCTACCCCATCTGTTAGTGCGAGTGCATTAAATGCTCTAAATGCTAAGACTACTGGCGTAATAACTGTAGGTTCAACCACAATCACCGGTTTCTTATCTGATATTAAAGCAGCTTATGATGCTAATACAGCTGGAGAATTTACAGGTTTAGGTACTGAGACTGTAAGCATTACTGATACTGGCACTGTTCTAGCCTCAGACTTAAGTAGTGTTAACCTTCTAACATTAGGAGCAATTAATGCAGCTTCAGCATCTGCAGTCAGTGGATCCCTTTCTGATTTGATTAAGGTCTACACTAATTCAGCTGGAATTATTGCCGGTCTTGGGACTGAAGCCGTAACAGTAACAGATAAGGGATCTGTATCTGCTGCTGATCTAACTAGATTAGATGGACTAACAAATGGCGCTATAACTGCTAGCAGCGTAACATCACTTACAGGTTCAACTTCAGAAATAAAAACAGCTTACACAGGAACCTTAGCTGGAACCGGATTGACATCATTGGATATAGCTGGTTCAACTGATACCTTCGATGCCGCAAGTTATCTTGCAAGCCATGGCGATCTCATTAGCGCATTTGGTAACAGTGTAGATAAAGCAATTTCTCACTATCTAACATTTGGTGCTAATGAATCAAGGAGCACTGATTCATTTGATGAGAAAAGTTATCTAGCTTCTCACGCTGATCTATTAACTGCTTTTGGATCAGATACTGCTAAGGCTACTGCTCATTACATTTCTAATGGATATAGTGAAAACAGATCAGTGGACAGCTTTGATGAACTTGGTTATGTAGCAAGTTATAAAGACTTGATTACTGCCTTGGGAGATAATGCTGCAGCTGCTGTCGATCACTATATTAACTTTGGTTATGGTGAAAGTAGAACAGCTACATTTAATGCTTCATCTTACTTAGCAGCTAATGCTGACTTACAAGCTGCATTCGGAAGTGATGAAGAACTTGCGAAGAAACACTACATCAACAATGGTGTTAACGAAAATAGGTTATTAGCTTAGTAACTTAATTTAACTAATTAAGCCAGTCTTATATTTAATAAGACTGGCTTTTTAGTTTTTATAAAAATTTTAATCTTAGAAAAAAAGTAATTATAGACTTATATTCATATAGTGATCTATTTTGAAATTATTTACTTGAATAAGTTTTATTTTTGAATCTTATTATCGGTACTACATAAATTTCAATAAAGGACTTGATGAAATTTAGTTATATCTGATTACTCTGCTTTTAAAACTTGCGTAAACAATAATCTCCAACTAATAAGACCTTAAAATAATTATTTTTAGCATTTTTAATTTTTAAAAGGTAATTAGGACTTATAGAGAATAGTGTTTTGGCTTTTATAGAACCATCACTTCCGTCCTTGAGAATTTTAAAAAAACATTTTCTACTATTCTCAGAAATAATTCCAGGCCATATTGTAATAACCCCTAATGAAAATCCAATAATAAGTGAAGGAAGTATTTGAAGATAAATAATTTTATAAATTTTTTTCTTACTCATTTTAAAAAAGGTTTTGTTGAGTTAATTTTTTACAATACTCACCAGTGAACTTTACTGAAACTCCTGTGATCGCCGCGGCTTTTTGTTTAAATAATTCAGAAGATTCCTTATCGTTAATAAAAGCTTTCATTTTTGCGCATGCTCTTAAATCAGAATTATATTTAGATGTTTCTTTTAAACTATTTGAAATTGAAAATAAAAAATAACAAGTAATTGCCAATAGAATTGCACTTAAGTTCTTTTCAATAAATTTATTCATAATTAATAAAAAAATAAAAAAATTTTTTAATTATTTAAGTCAAAATAACAAATATTTAATATTAAATAAAGTAGTTAATATCTCATTAAATTTTGTTCATAAATTAAATTAGTTCAAGTTAAATTTGCAATATTTTCTCAAAAATAAACTCATTTCCTAGAAACCATACAATTAATCCTCCTATGGATAGAAATGGAGCAAAAGGGATTGCTTGTCGGATCTTAAATAATTTTAAAGATAAACCTACTAAAGAATAAATCGCAGCAACTATATAGGAAAATCCTATCGCTAATATAGTTCCCATAGGTCCAAGCCATAAAGCTAGCATTGCAACTAACTTTGAATCTCCTTTGCCTATAGCATCTTTTTTATATATATATTTTGTGAAATTCCTGAAAGATTCAAATACAAAGAATGATATTGCAGAATAACCTAGTCCTTTAGCAATAAAATAAAAATCAAAAGATTCATTTTTTAATATTTCTATAGATATTAATCCAAAAATACCTGTAATAAACCCAAAATTTATTAACCCTTGAGGGACCCAAAAGCTATTAATGTCAATTAATGATATACAAATTAAAAGTGATAAAAATAACCAACTAAAAAATATGTTAAAAATAGAACTTGTTATGGAACTAAAAATAGATGGGGAACTATTTAAAAAGATAACAAACAAAATTCCCGTTGATAGTTCAATTAATGGATATCTAATAGAGATAGATTTATGACAATTGATACATCTCCCTTTTTGGATTAACCAACTTATTAAAGGTATATTTTCTCTCCAACTTAACTTCCTTTTACACTTTGGACAGAAACTTCTAGGTTTTACAATTGATAAATTATTAGGAAAACGAAAAACAATAACATTTAAAAAACTTCCTATGCAAGTTCCTATTAGAAAAGCTTGAAAAAAGTTGATAGGGTATAGCATCTAAAAAATGTTATCGCCTTTTAAGGTTAATCTACATATTCATTTTTTCTATTAAAAACTATTTTTTAAAGTTTTTTTTAAATAGTTTTTTGGAAAATATTTCTAAAATAAAAATAAAAAGTATTGCTATTAATCCTAATAGTAAAAATTAAGTTAATGTTATAGCTCAAAAAAATAGCTTAAATGTAATTAAAAGAGTATAAAGTGAATGGTTATAGTTGATGAAAAGCTGTTTTTAGTTGACAAAAAATTAACTTAGCTAGAGAATATTATAAGGATATTGAAATTTATTCAAATGACATCTTTATACGCCTACTTAAACAGTCCAAAAACTAAAAAGGCTCTCTCTACTAAACCAGGAGAAGAAGGCTTTTCTCTTATTGAACTTGTTATTGTTGTAGCCGTTCTAGCGGCTCTTTCTGCAATTGCTATTCCTGCTTTTGTCAATATATCTGAAAGAGCAAAAGCTACCGCTGCTGCTAATACAGTTGCAACTGTAGCAAAAGAATGTGCTGTTAAGTATGCTGACAACGTAACTACCCCAACATTTGCAGCAGTAAATTTACAAGGGTATAGTGCTTTCACCACAGGTGCAGCAAATCATGCAGCTGCTGCGGGCAGCGCAGTAAATTGTATAACAACAGGGGAAATTATTGCTCATTCTGCCGATGAAAAAGCTTTACCAAGTTTTGCCTATAACGTAGCAACTGGGGAGAAATCGTGTGATGCAACTGCTGCAAATCCTGCTGCTTCAGGCAGAGGTTGTACTAACGGTAAATGGTAAACAATTTTTTTTAAAATAAATAGTAAGAACAAAAATAAGCCAACATTTATTTTATATTAATTGAAATTATGATATTTCATATTATAAAAAAATTATATTTTGCCATTATATTATCGGTAGTTTTATTAGGTTGTTCTCAAAATAAAACTATTGATATCGATTTATCAAATTTACCAAAACCAAAAAAAGATAAATTAATTAATAAAGTTGATCAAACAAAACTTAAACCTGTAGATAAAAAATTTATTAGCGATTTACTGCCTTTAAAAGATAGAGAACAAGTATTAGCTGATTTTAAATTTGGGAAAAAAGATCCATTCTCTCAAGATGAAATTCAAGTAAATTCACTGAGTTCTGATTTTGAATTAAAAGGTTTCCTTACTACTAAAAATAATAAATATGTATTTGTAAATTATCTCGATATGGAAGGAACAATTTCAGAGGAATCGATCGGAGGAGTAAATACAAATCTATTACCTAATTTGGCAAAAGTACTATATATTGATCCTATTAATAAAAAATTAACCATTTTTTATGAAAATGAAAAATTTATATTTGAGTTATAAAATATTATTAGAATTTACTATTTTATCTTTCTAAATTATTCCTTACTTGTCTAAATAATCTAAAAATTATATAATTAAAAAATACAAAAATTTGGATATATAATGGTAATGTCCAACTTTAATTATAAAAAGAACGATAGCGGATTCACTATAGTTGAGTTAGTAGTTGTTCTTGCCGGCTTAGTAGCATTAGCAAGTTTTTCAATACCATCTATCTTTAAATCAATGAAGTTAAATAGAATTGAAGAAGCAAAAGCATTAATGAATGGTTATGCGGCAGAATGTTTAAGTAAATATAGAATATCCACTAATCCAGTAGATTTTATAGAAAATGCAGCTCCTAATGATTTAGATAACATTAAATTATCAACCTTGCAGTATCAGATTGATGCTGACAAAGATAAATGTTCCCACTTAGCATTAAAGCCTTTAAATGAAAATGAGAAAGATCTTTTTTCGTTTGATTTTAGAATGTATAGTGATGGCCAAATATTAAAATCAGCAATACCCTCTGATAATCCTAGTTTCCTAAATTCATGTAGAAGTTGGGCAGGGAAAAATTGTGGACTATCTGAAGCTCAAGAGGCAGAATTTGCGAGATTAGCAGAGCTTGCCAGGGCCAAATCAGAATGCATCTCAAAATATACTGCATGGCTTAATGCGGATAGCAGCGGTCAATTTCAAAGTTGGGATAATGTTAATGAATCCTGCGATAGACCTGTATTTGCCTTTGAAGGGACCCCAGTAAATTCAGCTGAAGCGGTAGAACAAGCATTACAAGCTAGATATGGGGCGGCATGTGCTCAATGGAGGACAACACAAAAACAAAATAATATCACAGACAGTAATCCTCAAACACTATCGCCATATTGCGGCGGTGTAAATTATTGGTTTCATTCTGGGAAAGAATACACATCTCAAGCGGCCTGGAATGCATACAATAACGAATTGAAGGTACAAGCTTGCGAAAACAATCGAACAAATGCCCAAAGTCAAGGGGTAGAAGGTAAATATACTCATGAGCCAGCACCTGGCCCATCTCCTTGTGGAGAAGTAGTTTGGTTATGTAATACGGATATTTATACGACGCAAAGTGGATATGAAAACTCAAGTTGTTATACACCCCCTAATAATGGAGATAATAATGATAACGATAGTGGAGATCAGTTTAATAGTTGTTTAGATTTTCAACCAGCATTTATATGCAATATGTTCCCCTCTTTGGCCAATGATCCAATGTGTAAATGCGATTAAATGTCTAATAATAAATATACCCCCACCAGTGTAAGGAAATTAGTTGATAAGTTTTTCTCTCTTCAATGGTGTAGAGATAATTTTGTAGTACCTCTCTATGAGGAGACTTCCCTGCCTATGAGTCAAGGAATTATAAAAATAGCAATTGCTAACTATTCATACTTGGGAACTATAGCTAATCCAATTAAAGATAGATTGAGTCAATCAGGATTTAAATGTGAATTTATTGAAAGGTCACAAGAAGAAATACAAGAAATTTTAGATTTAGCTTCTGAAGAAAGATTTATAAGCGGTGAATCATTAGAAATATCGCAATTTGATGAAGATGCTGTTATTGAGGCTATAAAAGAAACCTCAGATTATTCTGATCAAGCGATTTCATTTGAATTTGATGATGATGTTGATGTTGATTTGGCAATTCAAGAAGAAGACTCTTTAGATCTGGCAACAGAAATGATGGATAGTAAAATCCAAAATGCAGCTGGAAAGGTATTAATACATTCTCGGAGAAATGAATACTCTGATATTCATATTGAGCCAAGAGAAGATGGCTACAAAATAAGAATTAGGAAAGATGGGGTTATGCAAAAATTTATGTCGATGTCTAGAAAACCAGGTCTAAGATTAGTTGCGTGTTTAAAAAATATGGCAAATATGGACACTGCAGAGAGGAGAGCTAGTCAAGATGGAAAAATTCTCAGGAAATATGAGGGGAAGAGACTTGAATTCCGTTGTAATACAGTTCCAGCTAAGCATGGAGAAAAAATGGTACTTAGAATTTTAAATAGTGATGCTTCAGCTTTAAATTTAGATACACTAATTCATATTGAAAGTGTAAGAGAAAGCTTTAGAAAAATAATGAATGCAAATAACGGAATCGTAATTGTTTCAGGACCTACAGGTTCA
>MDTB01082331.1_pt1 | contig 11638 bp, 9 predicted proteins | sample 811161 | NCBI WGS metagenome assembly MDTB01 (sample SAMN05326650, study PRJNA326480) | marine metagenome | isolation source: seawater | place: Mediterranean Sea | collected 2009
ATGAAAAGCCTGATTTGATATTGATGGGAAAGCAGGCGATTGATGGCGATAACAACCAAACGGGCCAAATGTTGGCTAGTTTACTTGGTTGTGCTCAGGGTACCTTTGCCTCTGATGTGACGGTCGAAGATGGCAAGGTAGCGGTTACCCGCGAAATAGATGGTGGTTTGCAAACTCTGTCATTGTCTTTGCCCGCAGTGGTCACTTCCGATTTGCGACTTAATAAACCTCGCTATGCTTCTCTGCCAAATATTATGAAATCAAAGTCGAAGCCTTTGGCTACAGTTAATACAGATGAACTTGGTATTGATATAAGTCCCAGAACCAAACAGCTTGGTGTAGAGCCTCCGGCTCAGCGTCAAGCGGGTATTATGGTTGGCGATGTAACTCAGTTAGTCGATAAGCTTAAAAATGAAGCTAAGGTGATCTCATGAGTATTTTAGTGGTAGCTGAACACAATAATCAGCAGTTAAGTCCAGCAACTCTAAGTGCGCTATCAGCGGCAACTCAAATCGGTGATGTTATCGATATCTTAGTCGTTGGCTGTGATTGTCAGATTGTTGCTGAGCAAGCTGCAGTTATACCTGCTGTTAATAAGGTCATAGTTGCCGATAATGCCGCCTATGCTCATTTTATCGCAGAGAACATAGCACCTTTAATTGCTGCAGTTGCCGATGGTTATAGCCATATTCTTGCTACAGCAACTACAACGGCGAAAAATACGATGCCGCGTGTTGCTGCGTTGCTCGATGTGCAGGCTATATCAGATATCAGTGGAGTAGTGTCAGAGGATACCTTTAAGCGGCCAATCTATGCCGGCAATCTAATTGCTACAGTGCAGTCATCGGATGCTGTGAAAGTTATTACTGTGCGAGGTACAGCGTTTGATGCGTTTGCCAACGAGGGCGGTTCTGCACCCATTGAAGTGATAGATCAGGTGCATGATTTAGGCATTTCCAGTTTTGTCGATGAGCAGTTGGCACAATCTGATCGTCCAGAGCTTACAGCCGCTAGTATTGTTATTTCCGGTGGAAGAGGCATGGCCAGTGGCGAAAACTTTGATTTGCTATATAAGATCGCTGACAAATTAGGTGCGGCAGTAGGGGCATCAAGAGCAGCAGTTGACGCAGATTTTGTGCCCAATGATATGCAGGTAGGTCAAACAGGAAAAATAGTTGCCCCAGATTTGTATATTGCCGTGGGTATCTCTGGTGCCATTCAGCACTTGGCAGGTATGAAAGATAGCAAGGTTATTGTTGCTATCAATAAGGACGAAGAGGCACCCATCTTCTCTGTTGCCGATTATGGGTTATCCGCCGATTTATTTACCGCATTGCCAGAGTTAGAGTCTAAACTCTCTTAGCGGACGCTTTTAGGCATTTAAATCGATCCAAATAGGGCAGTGATCAGAGGGTTTTTCGTGACCTCTGGCTTGCAAGTCTATACCGGCATCAGTGCAAAGCGCCATAGCGGCTGGTGATGCTAGCAAGAGGTCTATTCTTAGGCCTCTTTTGGGCTCTTGGTCAAAGCCACGACTTCTATAGTCAAACCAGCTGTAAGTTTCGTTGTTAGGGTTGGCAGCTCTGAAGGTATCGATAAGACCCCAGTCTAAAAGCATTTGTAGCCATTCTCGCTCTTCTGGTAAAAATGCACTTTTACCAGTCTTTAGCCATCGTCTAGCATTTTCTGGTTTAATGCCTACGTCAGCGTCTGTGTGGGCTACGTTCATATCGCCCATAACAATTACAGCGTCATCAGTCGTAAATTCGCGCTTTAAATAATCTAATAAGTCGGCATAAAACTTCTTTTTAGCAGGGAATTTAGTAGGGTGGGCGCGTCCTTCCCCCTGTGGGAAATAGCCATTTATAAGGTGAATAATTTGTCCATTGAGATCAAATTGCCCATAAATAAATCGACATTGGCTGTCAGCATTGTCATGGGGAAATCCACATTGAATGTTTGATGCAATAATTTTACTTAAAAATGCTACGCCATAATGACCTTTTTGACCGTGGATATGTGCGTTATATCCAAGTGGTTGTATATCGTCAAATGGGAATTCTTCATTAGAAACCTTAGTTTCTTGAAGGCCGATGATATCTGGATTATGTTGCTTTATAACTTCAGATAATTGATTAATTCTTGACCTTAAGCCATTGACATTAAATGATATTATTTTTAATTTTTGGGTCATTATAATTGATTCTAATTATTGATATGGCTAATTATTTTATTATTTTTAACCTTTGCAGTATTGGACTGCAATAGTGAGATTTGATCGCTTAAGATAAAACCAGTCTCGAAAAGCATAGGATCGCTTTCGGCGCTGACTGTATCGTCGCTATCTTCATTCTCTTGGGCTAATTCCCAGGCTTCAATATCTGTATATGCTTTAAGCTTTTGGCTAAGTCGACGTTTATTTTCGATAGCTAAAAGTGATAGATCTAGATTGTTATCACGCAATTTACGTTGTTCTAGATTCAAATTAATGCTTTTTTCTTCTTTCCACTCTTGGGTCAAAGCGAGCTGCTTGGCCATACTGGAAAAATTTACATCGGAATAGGCGCGTTGTTTATGGGCCGCCTGTAGAGGTTCGATAAGATCGCTAATTTTGTTTGAATATTGATGAGGCGCTGAATCTATCTGGTCCCAGGGCAAGGCGCTGTCTAAGTGGCTCTCGCCAATCTCATCGGCATTAAATGCAGAAGGGTAAGCAATATCAGGTATTATGCCGCGATGCTGGGTGCTGCCGCCAGACACTCTATAAAATTTAGATACGGTAAGCTTTAGCAAGCCGCTGCTGAGCTCAGACATAGTTTGCACAGTTCCCTTGCCATAGCTTTGACTGCCGACGATAAGACCGCGCCCATAATCCTGTATAGCGCCAGCAAATATCTCCGAGGCTGAGGCGCTGAGGCGATTGATTAAAACAACCATGGGACCATCGTAATAAGCCTTAGATGTTGCACGTTGATTGCGGTATATTTTTTGATTGGCATCACGAATTTGAACCACTGGACCGTAATCGATAAATAAGTCAGTCAGTGCGGTGGCTTCATATAGGGAGCCGCCACCATTATTTCTAAGATCAAGCACGACACCATCAACGGACTGCGCCTTAAGGTCACTAAGCAGCTTACGCACATCGCGCGAGGTGCTTTTGTAGTTGGGGTCACGCTTTCTATAGGCTTCGAAGTCCATATAAAAAGTCGGTATCTCGATAACCCCAAGCTTATAGTTTTTACCTTTATTGGCAATGTTAATTATTGAGCTTTGAGCCGATTTTTCCTCAAGCTTAACAGTGTCTCTAACAATAGATATGATCTTGTCGCTGCTACCACCAGAATCGATCTGCAGTCGAACAATTGAGCCTTTTTCACCTCTAATTAAATCAACGACATCATCAATTCGCCAGCCAATAACGTCAACGATATCGTTGTCACCTTGACCCACGCCAATAATTTTATCTTTTGGCTTAAGGATGCCTTGTATATCGGCTGGCCCGCCGCTAATGACATCAACTACTTCGGTAAATTCATCCTCAGTGGTAAGCTGAGCACCAATACCTTCAAGAGATAAAGACATATTGATTTGAAAATTTTCCGACGAGCGGGGTGTGAAATAGGAAGAATGGGGGTCGTAGAGAGAAGCAAAAGCATTGGCATATTGCTCAAACACATCCTTGCTGTTCCGTTGTGTATAGCGATTTAATAGCGCCTGATAACGCTTAATAAGAAGCATGTTAGCTTCGTCTGGATCCTTTCCACTGATTAATAGGCGAATCATTGAATCTTTCATGGCTTTACGCCAGAAATCATCAGCTATAGTAGTATCTGCAAACCAAGATCGCTGCTCTGAATCAATTAAGATTGTTTCGTTAAGGGTGAAATCAAATTGTTTCTTGTTGCTCTCAAGAAATGCAATGTTTCTAGTGAGTTGATCTACAGCTCGTTCACGTAGGCGATTGAAGATAAAAAAGGCTGCTGAAACATCACCGCGCTTCGCGAAATCATCTAACTTGTATTGCCATTGTTGAAATTCTTCAATATCAGCAGCGAGAAAAAAACGTTTTGGCGAATCAAGCCTATCTAAATAGGTGTCTAATAGCTTTTGTGAAAGTTGGTCATCAATCGTTTGGTTTGAATAATGTGTTGTAGCGAGTTCTGTGAGTATTTCGCGAAAAAGCTTAGGGTGTTGAGATTCAGGGGCTAAGGCAGTTAGCTCCTCAGTATTCGAAGATACAAGAGTAACGAAAAGGGTAGATACCAAAATTGTTAGAGCTGTTAGCTGGCGCATGATTTCCTATTGATGCGATTGCATGGTTTTGATTATACGAAATTAACCAGAGATTGATACCAATCATATTAATCATAGTTGCTTTTATTTTTGCAGGGAATTTAAAGTTGTTTGAAGTTTTATTAAGTCTGGGGTTATTTGATTTTAATTTCATGGCATCAATACTTAATTCACTGTCTAGCAAAAGGGGTGTAGTTATATTATATTTCTAGTTCCTCTAATCTCAATTAGTGGACATAGCTGGACAGGAGAGATTTGCCTTGCTACAGTGAATATCAGTCAAAATAAACAGTTAAGCTGCGTGTTATGGTTTGTGATCGAGAGTTAAGTTATGTCAAAATTTAAAGCAACACCACTATTTGATGCGCATAAAACCTTTGTGCGTTTACCTATGGGTATGGCAATGCTTAATGATTATCCAGATTCAGCCTTATTTATTACTGAGTTGGTTAAGCAAAATGCTGAAGTGAGGCAGGACTTTTTACAGACTCAGGCTTTCCTCAAAAGTTATAGCCGAAAAAGCGAAGCCACCTATCGTAGCTATCGAAACGAAGTTGAACGGCTTTTACTATGGTCTTGGACCGTTGCTGAAAAAAGTATTATTCAGCTTAGACGTCCAGATTTAGAGGTATTCTTTGATTTTGTTCATCACCCGCATTTTTCATGGGTGGGAGATTCTGTGCAGGATAGGTTTAAGCAAATCGGCGGAGAGTGGCTTCAAAATGAAAATTGGCGGCCATTTGTCGCTAAAATCAGCAAGGAAGACCGCAAAAAGGCACAAGCAGGGGGTTTGGATGTAAAACCTGATACAAAGGGCCATACGCTGTCTGGCGAGGCTATAAAGATATGTTTCTCGGCAATTTCATGTTTTTACGACTATCTATCTGACGAGGGCTATGCCTTTGGCAACCCTATTCCCGCTATACGCAAGCAGTCACCCTACTTATTTAAAGGTGCTACGCAAAAAAATATTAAGCGACTATCCGATTTGCAGTGGGATTATGTGTTGAGTTGCTCTGAAGATAAAGCTAACAGTGATCCGGCTTATGAGCGTATGCTGTTCGTTATCGCATTAATCAAAACCCTTTATCTACGAGTATCAGAACTTTCTGATAGAGCTAATTGGCAGCCTGTGTGGCAGCATTTTTGGCAGGATTCCGATGGCAATCAATGGTTAAAAGTATTAGGTAAGGGCAATAAGCTGCGTGATATATCAGTTCCAAGCTCCCTATCGCCCTATATTAAGCGTTATCAGGCACACAGAGCCGAGAAAAATAGTAATTTTAATAATAATGCCCCACTGGTAGCTAAAAATCGTGGTTCTGGTGGTATGACTTCTCGCCAGATACGTCGAATTGTCCAGGAGGCCTTTGATTTAGCTTATGACAAGATGCTGTTGGAGACCTTTGCTGAAGAGGCTCAGGCTCTTCGAGAGGCTACAACGCACTGGTTGCGCCATACTGGGGCTTCACAGGATATATCTACGCGCCCGTTAAAACATATGGCCGACGATCTTGGCCATGCTAGCATGGGAACTACTGACCAAGTTTATATACAATCTGATATGAAAGAACGTGCCAGAACTGGAAAGAATAGAGATGTTTAAAATTAATAAACAGTTATTTATATATCAAAATTAATAAACTACATTAAGTTTAAGTATCTTGTTAAATTCTTATTTGAACTCTAAGAGATAAAGCCGAGCCTGTATTTCCATTCTCTAAACCAATTGTCTTTGTGTCTATTGAGTTAAGCATAAACTTAAGGTTTCTATTGTGATAATAGTTTAGCCCCAAGACTGTGCTCGCTACTCGAATATCACTGTTATTATTTTCAATACCGATATCGACTGATTTCAGGTTGCCCTTTCTTAAGGTCACTTCCCATGAACCCTTAGCAGAGGATGGTTTTACTTTACTAAAGCGCCCTTTTTTGTAGGGTCGATAATCATTAGTTAAAAAATAAGATAGCTGGCCATAATAGCCTTCATAGGTAGCATTTTCTAAAGCATTTGTTGCATTGAGTTGCAGTCGTTGAAGTTCGCTTTGCAGGGATAATGGCCCCCTGACCCATGCAAGTTCAAGGCCGTACTTTTCAATAGTATCCGTCGCTATATTTTTGGTATCTACAAAATTAATAGCATTATCAACCCCACCATTGGTTTTAATTTCATATTCAGCGCCCTGTAAATCTCTTTTTGAATAAGCCAGTCCGATATGATGATAGTTAGCAATAGTATTAGTTGGGCTAAACGTCGCTCTAGCAGTATAGGCTTTATTACCACCTGCTTTTACCTTACCGTTCTTTTGAATGTCGTAGGCGCCTACATTCCAGCTGTATTTGCTGTTTGCTTTAGATAAACTAATCCCCTTATTTCGGCCAATAGCTAAGGTCGAGAGGCTTCTTTCTGTGAATAAATGATTGGCTGAGCTGGTTAAGTTCTCGAGACCGAACGGCTCTTTGAATTTTCCCACTTTGATATCAGCAATATCAAATCCTCGGTAGCGTAAATAAAGGTCTTTAATTTCATAGGTATCATCGCCTTCATTTATGGCAACCCCTAGTTTGCTAGACCAATTTTTAATAATGGGTACCTTGAAGGTTAATCTCGCCCTGCGTAACTGCGAATCATATGTGTAGTCATCTTGCTGAACATTATCATATATTCCATTAAACCGATTGGCATCGAGATTGATTTTTAGAGAGGCATCTACGCTTTGTGCAAAATGTGTGAGAGCCTTTACACCTGTATACGTATATTTAGTCTCGAGTGAACATGTCGAAGCTGCATAAAACCCAGAGAACAATGTTGCTGAAATGGTGATTGCAGCTGATCGTTTACACATTATTTTTGTTCTCGGTAATGATTTAATCAGACTGTTTTGATTCTCTGTAAGAAATTTGTAGATTTGCTACATCGCTGAGAAAGTCTATATCTGTGATCTCAATACTGGCTACATTTAAACCCGTTCTTTGGGTAATATCTGCAACTAATAAGTGGTAATTTTCTGGTCGTATATTGTTTATATTTTCATAGCGAATTTTCTTATCAAATATTCTTGGTGCGAATAGACTAGTTTCGCCGATGGCTACAATTATACATAAAATAGCATTGACAAATGCTGCAGCTACTGGGGTTAAAGGTCCTACTCCGTTAAGAAGAGAAATTACTATCACTAGAAAAAGGTAAGTCATGTGGCGAATTGAAATAGTTTCTGTTCGGTAACGCAGCATTGCAAAGATAGCAAAAAGTCCAAATGCAAACCCCATTGATATTTCAACACCTTGAAGTAGGTGTGTTACCAAGAAAACTCCTGTTCCGAACATAAAAAAACCGAACAAGAAATTTCTTTTTGGCGAATAACGAAAGAAAATACCACGTAATAAAACGGCTAAAAATACTGTATTGATTAGTAATAGTGGAAAAAATTCACCGTTTAGCAGTCCAAAAATGTCTTTCATTGATTAGCTCCATTTTTTAATTTAATTACATTCGCTTTAAAGCGATTAGATTTTATAGGTTGATTATTAGTAAGTGCATGGCCCATGCAGTACTTACTGAAACCATTAGACCTTATACTCATCTTGCGCATTAAACGATAAAATGGTGATTGTCGGTCAAGTTTTTCTTGTTTTAACTCTGCTATATAAAAGTTCGAAAGAGTATAGTTATTTTCAGGTTTTGACTGTTCAAGTGTATTTGCAAAGTTAACATTGAGATCCAGAGTTAATCTTTCTCTCTGTGCGTCATTGGCAAGGCTTATACGCTGATAACCAACTTCCTGTGTCGCAATTAGTGAATTTGGGCAATCAATACCATTATTTTTTAAAAAATCGTGGTTGCTCGATAATGCAATATCTCCATCTCTTTCAGCTATGCGGCGATTCTTGATGGTTCGCCCCTTATTATTTTTAAATTTTACTTCTAAATAGCTTGTTCCAACATCCGCATAATGTCTATGTCTTACCTTATATCGATTAAGTTTGCGATTGTGGTGGTGGTTGTAAAAATTAAGCTGAGTGGTATCAAAGTAAATATTGTCATATTGAAAGACACTAACACCATCAATTTTTAGTAATGAGTAATAGGATTTACAGGCATTTAAAACTTGTATCAATGAATCGACAGGTAGTAAAAACTTGCTATCTATACGGTTCATTAATGATGAATTGGCTATGCCCGTAAGATCATGGCTAGAGTAGCCTTTAAGCGTTGTGCCAATCTGGCTATCCATATCTGAAAATGAGGCTAGTCTGTTTGATTCTTGGAGCATTTAAAATCCAACGACCCCCGTCTAAAACTATGAACAAAATTCAAATCTAAAAGATTAATGCTCATATTTAAAAAGAGGCGCTTATTACGTATTGTTTATAATTATTTATACATCAACGCTATATTTGGATTAAAGATCGCAAAAATGGAGATGTAGTTGGAGTTAGACTATCTATTATTGCCTTTGATTGCAATGCAATTCTCTGTTTTTAGCTAGTCCGCAGGCTATTCTAGCTATATGTTTTTTGAGTTTAGTGTGAGCGCTAAGGCGCTATAAATCAATGCGTAATTTTATTATTTAAGGGTAACAAACTCTTCTGCTGTTGAGGGATGTATGCCGATTGTCGCATCAAATTGCGATTTTGTAGCCCCAGCTTTTATTGCTATGGCAATACCTTGAATAATTTCTGCAGCATGATGGCCTACCATATGGCACCCAAGTACCCTATCTGTTGCTTTATCTACAATCATTTTGATAAAAGTGCGCTCACTGCCCTGCCCTAGGGTTTCAAACATCGGCTTAAAATCAGATCGATAGACTTGAATTTCATTATATTGAAGTTTGGCTTGCTCTTCGTTGAGGCCAACTGTCGCAAGTTCTGGCTGACTAAAAACAGCCGTTGGAATATTTGTATAGTCTACAGAGTCGTTGTTTTCAGCGTATAGATGATTAATTAATACCATTGCTTCTTTTATAGCTACCGGCGTTAACTGAACACGATCTATAACATCACCAATCGCATATATGCTCGGCTCTTTGGTGCGATAATTATCATCAACTACAATCGCTTTGTTTGGGCCAAGGGTAACAGCGGTATTTTCTAGACCTAACTCATCTGTATTGGCTATTCTTCCAGTGGCATATAAAACCATATCTGTAGCGATTGTATTGTCGTTATCCAGCCTTACAGAAAGGCTATGCTGACTCTTACTGATTGAAATCACATGGGTATTGAGGTGCACTCTTACCCCTTTGTCGATCATTCCTTCAGTTACTTTAACACTGCAATCATGATCAAAGGTTTTTAACAGCTGATTACCACGGTAAATAAGTTCAGTTTCTACACCAAGACCATTGAGAATTCCTGCAAACTCAACCGCAATATAACCGCCGCCAACAATAACTGCTTTTTTAGGCTGTTGATCTAGATTGAATATTTCATTGGAACTAATGGCAAATTCTTTACCAGGTATCTCGGGGATAAAGGGCCAGCCGCCCGTAGCAATGAGTATTCTTTCAGCTGTGTAGTTAACACCATTGATAGAAACACGCTGAGGCGCTTCTATTTTAGCCCTACCTTGAATGATGGTTGCACCGCTATCTTTTAATAACTTTTGGTAAATACCGTTTAAACGGCTAATTTCAGCATTTTTATTGTCTCTGAGCGTATTCCAATCAAAGCTTGTACTGTAATTCTGATGCCAACCATAGCCCTGACTGGCGTGAAATAGTTCCGGGAACTGTGAGGCATAAACAAATAGTTTTTTCGGTACGCAGCCAACATTGACACAGGTGCCACCAAGATCGGACACTTCAGCAATAGCAACGCGTTTTCCTTTGGAGGCTGCGATCCTGGCAGTACGAACACCGCCAGAGCCAGCACCTATAACCAAAAGATCAAAATCAAATGACGTTGGCATTAGTCTTCCAGAGTATCTTGATTAAACCACTTCAATTTGTCGTGCAAGCCGACCACTGTACCAACAATAATCAGTGTCGGGGCTTTTGCTTCTGCAGTACGCACAATATTGGGTAGCGTGTCTAGGTTTCCAGTAAAGACCCTCTGTCTATCGGAAGTGCCTTTTTCAACGAGTGCAACAGGCATGTCGGCATTTAAGCCGTGAGCTTTAAGTTGTTCACAGATCGTTTCCAGTCCATTCAGGCCCATATAAAATACAAGAGTTTGATTAGGTTGAGCTAATTCATTCCAATTAAGTTCAAGTTTACCTGAGCGGTGATGCCCAGCAATAAAACGCACTGACTGAGCATGGTCTCTGTGTGTAAGAGGAATACCTGCATAGCTAGCACAGCCAGATGCCGCGGTAATTCCAGGTACCACTTGGAATGGGATGCCCTGTTCGGCTAGTGTTTCAAGCTCCTCACCGCCACGACCAAATATAAAAGGATCCCCACCCTTTAACCGAACAACACGATTGCCTTCCCGGGCATAATCAACCATTTTTTGATTGATATTGTCTTGGGTAACAGGATGATCACCCGCCGTTTTTCCAACATAGATTCGAGTGGCATCGCGGCGAACTAAATTTAGTACTGGTTTTGATACGAGTCGGTCATATAGCACTATATCGGCTTGTTGCATCAAGCGTATGGCTTTAAAGGTCAGTAGATCAGGGTCACCGGGGCCGCCACCAATTAGATAAACTTCGCCTATTTTAAACTCATTGGTATTGTTGAGTTTATCCTTTAATAGTCGTTCTGCTTCATTGAGATTGTTACTGTAAGCTTGCTCAGCTATTGGGCCAGCAAACACTTCTTCCCAGAAGGCTTTCCGATCGGCGCCATTAGAAAATTTAGCTTTTACTTTTTCTCTAAAGCTCCCGGCTAAAGCAGCGAGTTTACTCATACCGGCTGGAAATAGACTTTCAAGTTGCGTGCGTATCAAGCGCACTAAAACGGGTGCATCTCCCCCGCTTGAAATAGCGATTTGTATGGGTGAACGATCAACAATAGAGGGGAAAATAACGGTTGAGTAACCGGGGTCATCCACTACATTTGAGAGCATATGAGCTTGCTGTGCATGTTTGGACACTTCGCGGTTAAGTTCAGGATCATTGGTAGCGGCAATCACAAGAACGGCGTCTGGATTATTATCAATATACTGCTGATGATAAGGCGCTGTAATTAACTCAAGATTATGAGTGCCTTTTTTGGCATTGCTATCTCTCATTTCAATAAGATCGTTACAGTATTCTTTTGCTACTATGGTAATAAATGCATCAGCTTCAGCAACAAGTCTAACTTTTCGTAAAGCAATTTCACCACCGCCAATAACAATAACGCGGCGGCATTTTAAATTATGAAATAAGGGTAAAAAATCCATTAGTTAA
>MDTB01109896.1_pt1 | contig 11638 bp, 20 predicted proteins | sample 811161 | NCBI WGS metagenome assembly MDTB01 (sample SAMN05326650, study PRJNA326480) | marine metagenome | isolation source: seawater | place: Mediterranean Sea | collected 2009
ACTAAACTCATAATTCACCTGATTATTTTAATTTTTGAGACTTTTAGTTTATCTAATGATAAAATTCAATTTAAAATGAACATTGAAATCAAAATTAGCAAAGAATTAATTCCTTATAAATATGCTATAAAATGTCTTAAAAGAAGGGTTGATTCATTAAAAGTTGGAAAAAACAAAGAATTGCTATGGATATTGGAACATCCAACTACTTTTACTGCTGGTATTAGGTCAGAAAAAAAAGAAATTCTAGATAAAAAAATCAAGATTATTAATACTAATAGAGGTGGTAAAATAACTTACCATAATCCTGGACAAAAAATAATCTATTTTGTTTTAAATTTGAATAAAAGGAAAAAAGATATCAGACTCTTGGTCGAAAAAATTGAAAAAAGTATTATTCAATTCTTAAAATTATATAAAATAAAATCTAAATCCGATAAAAAAAATATAGGTATCTGGGTAAATAAAAAAAAAATTGCTGCTATTGGCATAAAAGTATCGGGTTGGATAGCATATCATGGATGCTCTATTAATATAAAAAATAATTTAACTGGATATAAAAAAATTATCCCATGTGGATTATCTAATAATAAAGTTACCTCTATGTATGTTGAAAAAAGAAAGAAGTTCTATGATATAGATAAAAACTTAGAAAAAATATTCATTAAAAATTTAAAAGAAATCTAAAAAGATTTTTTTAAGAAATATTTAAAATCTTCATTATAGTCAGCTTTAAAATTATACTTAATATCATTAATCATAAATTTAATTTTGTAAGCATGTAGCATTAAAAGAGATTTCTTACTCATTTCCCCCTTCTTTTTTACAAAATATTTATTGTCTCCAACAATTGGATAACCTGCATTATACAATTGTTTTCTAAGTTGATGTTTTCTTCCGGTAATAGGATTTAGCTCTAAAAAAGAATATTTTTCAGAACTTTTTATAACTTTCAAATAGGAAATAGCTTTTTGAATTCTTTTTTTATCATTTTCATAAATGATAAGATTGTCCTGTAAAATTTTCTTTTCTTTTGGAAAATCTCCATAAACAATAGCTAAATAAGTTTTATGTATTTTTCTTATCCTAAACAAAGAAGTAAATAATTGTGCATATTCTCTATTTTTTGCAAAAATGATAACTCCTGATGTTTCCTTATCAAGCCTATGTACAACAAAAGGCTTATCACCACTAAAATATTTAGTATCCTTTAATACATCAATAATATTTCTGAAAGATTTTGTTCCACCCTGAACTGGTATTCCAGTTGGTTTATTTATTACAATAAAGTTTTCATTATTTTCTAATACAAAATTATCATATCTTTTTTTTTCTTTATCTGATGCTTTATATTTAATTTTAAGAGACCTTACAGTTGCCTTAATATTATTAATATCAAAAATTTCAATATTATCGTTTAATTGAACTCTGTAGGAAGTTCTAATTTTTTTTTTATTAACTTTTACTCTATTTTTTCTAACTATTTTCTCTATAAGTGACTGAGGAATGTTTAAAACATTTTTCTTAAACCATTTATCAAATCTTGAGTTATGATATTCCTTTTCTACTTTGAATTTTTGAATCATGTAGAAATGATTTAAATATTATTTCTTTGTTAGCTTAGGGTCTGTCGCCTCTTTTTTATCGTCTTTTTTAGAGACTTTTTTGGGTCTATCAACTGTTCTTGCTTCGGGGTTTCTATCAACTAATTCAATTACTGCCATCGGTGAGTCATCTCCAGTTCTAAAACCAGCCTTCAAAACTCTTGAGTATCCTCCTTGTCTTTTACTATAACGTTCTGAAAGTACTTCAAAAACTTTTTTGACAGAGTTTTTGTCTTGTAGTTTAGAAAATAATCTTTTTTTATTGTTTAGTATTTTTTTCTTTCCTATTGTAATAACTTTATCAATCTGTGGCCTTAATTCTTTTGCTTTAGGTAATGTCGTAACTATTTGTTCATACTTTATTAAGGAATTTAACATATTCTTGAACAAAGCTTTTCTATGCTCAGAGGTTTTGTTTAATTTTCTGTAGCCAATTTTGTGTCTCATTTAATATGTATTTTCCTCAAGTTTTTTAGATAATTCAGCTATATTATCTGGAGGCCAATTAGGAATCTCCATACCTAAATATAAAGACATTGTACTTAGAACTTCCTTAATTTCATTAAGTGATTTTCTTCCAAAATTAGGTGTTCTTAACATTTCTGGTTCAGTTTTTTGAACAAGATCCCCAATGTAAATAATATTATCATTTTTTAAGCAGTTCATCGATCTAACAGAAAGTTCAAGTTCTTCAACTCTTTTCAATAAATTTCTATTAAATTGTGGTTCAGCTGCTTTTGTTTCCTGAATAACCTCTTTGGGATCTTCAAAATTAACAAACATAGATAATTGATCTTGTAATATTCTAGCGGAGTAAGCAATTGCATCTTCTGCGTCTATTGTACCGTTTGTTTCTACTGTCATAAGTAACTTGTCATAGTCTAAAGCACTACCAGCTCTTGTATTTTCAATTAAAAAGGAAACTTTTTTGACTGGACTAAACAAAGAGTCAATTGTTATTAAACCGAGTGGATTATCTTCAGATTTATTTTTTATAGCTGAGGCATACCCTTTTCCGGTGTTAATAATTAGTTCCATATGAAAATTTGTTTTTTCATCTAAATTGCAAATAGTTTGTTCTGGATTCAGTATTTCTATTTCCGGTACTAGGGTAATATCTTTAGCTTTAACTTCTTTTGGACCTTTAACATCTAAAACTATTTTTTTTGGAGTGTTGACCGATGATTTAATTGCTAAATTTTTTACATTTAAAACTATATCTGTAACATCTTCCCTTACTCCTTTAATTGAAGAAAATTCATGTAATACTCCATCAATTTGTATTGCAGTAACTGCAGCACCTTGAATTGATGATAACAATATTCTTCTAAGCGAATTACCAATAGTTTGGCCAAAACCTTTTTCTAATGGTTCTGCTACAACTTTGGCGATTGTCTTGTCTTCGTTGCTTGTAATTTCCAATTTATTTGGCTTAATTAAAGCTTTCCAGTTTTTATCAACTATAGTATTTTGTGTGGACATTTTTTATACTCTCCTTTTTTTTGGTGGTCTAGCACCATTATGTGGCATTGGTGTTGTATCTTTAATTGATGTAATCTTAAAACCTGTTGATTGCAAAGATCTGAGTGCTGTTTCTCTTCCTGATCCCGGTCCTTTTACTTGAACAGAAAGAGTTCTCAAACCTTGTTCAAAAGCTTTACTTCCAGCATCATCAGCAGCTACCTGTGCAGCATATGGAGTTGATTTTCTTGAACCTTTAAATCCTTTTGAACCAGCAGATGACCATGATATTACATTACCGTTTTCATCAGCAATTGATATAATTGTATTATTGAATGTTGAATTAACATATGCAATTCCAGAAGTAATATTTCTTTTAATTTTTTTCTTCTTTTTAAATTTTGCTTCTTTTAAAAGATTATTATCCTTTTTTACATCTTCTTTATTCTTATTATCATCAACTTTTTTATTCATTTAAATATATCTATTTTTTTAGAGGTGTTAATTTTTTACCAGCAATAGCTATAGCTTTTCCTTTTCTAGTTCTTGCATTGCAGTGTGTTCTTTGTCCTCTTACAGGTAGTTTTTTTTTATGTCTACTACCTCTATAAGAAGCTAAATCAACGAGTCTTTTAATATTTACAGAAATTTCTCTTCTAAGATCCCCTTCTACCTTATGGTTTTGATCTATATATTCTCTTATTTTTAAAACTTGATCTTCAGTTAGTTGGCTCACTCTAGTTTCTTTAGAAATATTTAACTTTTTGCATATCTTTTTTGAGGAAAATAGACCGATACCATGAATATACGTTAAGGCAACACTTACAATTTTATTTTGTGGGATATTAATACCAGCTATACGAGCCATAATTTAATGAGTCAAAGTTTTTAAAATCGTATTTATATGGCGTTATCATTTAAAGTCAACCCTCTATAAGGCTTATAATACCGCTAATTTCATTAGAAATTTGCTCTATTGAGCTTTCTCCTTCAACATCCCTCAATAAACCTAATTTTCTATAAAATTGAAATATAGGTTCAGTCGTACTTTCGTAAGTATTAAATCTTTTTATTGCAATATCAACATTATCATCATCTCTTTTTTTAAGAGAGTCTATGTTGCAGCAATCATTATCATATTTTGGAGGGTTAAAAAAAACATTATATGTTTTTCCACAATTAAAACAAACTAATCTTCCAGAAATTCTTTTTTTGATAACTTCTAAAGAAACCTTAAGCCTGATTGCAACATCAATTTTTTTGTCAAATTTAATCAAAAGTTTATCTAGATTTATTGTTTGGCTTAGATTTCTTGGATACCCATCAAAAATTATACCTTTTACTTGTTTATTATTTGAAAGTCTTTTTTCCAATAACTCATTCATTATTTCATCAGGAGCTAGAGTTCCTTTATTAATTATTGTTGAAATTTTATTCCCTAATGCTGTTTTCTTTTCAATTTCTTCTCTTAAAAGATCTCCAGTGGAAAGTTTAAAAAGGTCAAATTTTTTAGCAATATTATCTGCCTGCGTACCTTTTCCAGCAGCAGGAGGACCAAAAATAACAATATTCATTTTTATTTACTATTTTGCAAATTTACTTTTTCTTATTAATGATTCATATTGTGAGCTCATCAATCTAGTTTGAACCTGCGTTACTGTATCCATAGCAACAACTACAACTATTAAAATTGAAGTACCTCCTAAATAAAAAGGAATAGGATATTTTGAAATTAAAAACTCAGGCATTAAGCATACAAAAGTTAAATAAAGAGATCCAATAGTTGTAAGTCTGATTAAAATACTTTCTATATATTCGGCTGATCTTTCACCAGGCCTAATTCCAGGAATATAACCCCCATACTTCCTTAAATTTTCTGCAGTCTCCTTAGGATTAAAAACAATAGATGTATAAAAAAAAGAGAAGAAAATAATTCCTGAAGCATATAAAAGCATGTAAAGAGGTTGACCTTGTGTAAACATAGATGAAATTTCTAAAAACATTTCTGATTCTGAAAAGCCGAAATTTGACAAAGTTACAGGTAATAATAAAAGTGCAGAAGCAAAAATAGCGGGTATAACACCAGCGGTATTTATTTTTAAAGGTAAATGTGATGATTCTCCTCCATAAATTTTATTACCAACTTGTCTTTTCGGATAATTAATTAAAATTTTCCTCATTGCTCTTTCAAAAAATACAATAAATAGTACTGTAAGAATTACCAAAACAAATATTCCAACAATCATAATTGCTGATAAAGCTCCAGTACGACCAAGTTCAAAAGTTGAAGCTAATGCTCTTGGAATTTCCGCAACTATTCCAGAAAAAATTATTAAAGAAATACCATTTCCTATACCTCTTAGGGTAATTTGTTCACCTAACCACATCAAAAAAGTTGTTCCAGCGACAAGTGTAATAGTCGTGGTCACTCTAAAATATAAACCAGGATCTATAACCATATTTCCTGCATTCTCTAAACCTACTGAAACGCCGTAACCTTGAAGAGCTGCAATTGCTACTGTTCCGTATCGAGTTATTTGAGTTATTTTTTTTCTACCTATTTCTCCTTGTTCTTTTAAACTTTTAAAGTAATCAGAAACACCGGTTAATAACTGAATTATAATAGATGAAGAAATATAAGGCATAATGCCAAGGGCAAATATTGCCATTCTTGTAACTGCGCCACCTGAAAACATATTAAACATACCAAGCAAACCTTTTTGACTGGTAGCCATTATCTCTTTTAAAGCATCAGGATCTATTCCTGCTAAAGGAACATAAGTTCCAAGTCTATAGATGACTAGAATTAATATAGTAAATATTATTCTCTTTTTTAGGTCTGTTGCTTGACTAAATGCGCCCTGGTTTAAATTTTCACTCGACATAAAAAATTATTTTTTTAAAATATTTAAAGTTCCGCCTATTTTTTGAATTTTTTCCTGTGCCTGTTTAGAAGCAAAATTTGCAGCAATATTTAATTTTATTTTGATATCGCCTGTCCCAAGTATCTTAAGTTTTAAATATTTTTTACTTATTATTTTTTTTTCCTTTAATAGTTTTAAGTCAACTAAGCCATTCAGATCTATCTTTTTATTATCATGTAATTTTTGTATAGAAGAAAGATTGATTATTGCAGTATCTTTTTTAAAAAGGGATTTAAAGCCTCTTTTTGGCAATCTTCTATAAAGAGGCATTTGACCACCTTCGAAACTTTTAATCGCCACACCTGAACGAGCCTTTTGTCCTTTATGACCTCTTCCAGAAGTTTTTCCTTTTCCAGAACCGATACCTCTTCCGGGTCTAATTTTTTTAGTATTTGTTTTAATCAGGTTGTTTAACTTCATTGGTTATTTTCCCTTTTAGAAATAATATCTGATATTTTTTTTCCTCTTATTGCTGAAAGTATTTTAGGTGAGTTTTGAGAAACTAAACCTTTAACACAAGCTTTTAAAACGTTGTGTGGATTGGCTGAACCTAAAGACTTAGCAACAATATCTTGTATACCTAAAACTTCACAAACTGATCTAATTGGACCTCCTGCTATAATACCAGTACCAGCGGGTGCTGATCTCATAAATACTTTTCCTGAACCATTTTTACCTCTTACGTCATGGTGTAATGTTCTACCTTCCTTTAAAGGAATTTTTATTTGATTTCTTTTAGCAACTTCTGTTGCTTTCTTTATCGCGTCTGGAACTTGTTTTGATTTACCTTGGCCTATACCTACAGAGCCTTTTTGATTGCCTACCACAACAAGAGCTGCAAAACCAAACCTTCTACCTCCTTTTACTACTTTTGTTATTCTATTTATAGCAACCAATTTTTCTTTGAATTCACTATCAACTTTTTTGTGAAAATCGCTCATTTAAAACTCCAATCCATTTTTTCTTAGTGAATCAGCAAAAATTTTTATTCTTCCATGAAATTTATTGCCGCCTCTATCAAAATAAACTTTGTTAATTTTTTTTTCTATAGCTCTCTTAGCTAAAAGTTCTCCTAAAATACTTGATATTTCTATTTTTTTAACTTTCTTTTTTTTAAGGTCTTTTTCAACAGAAGAAGCTGAAACTAAAGTTTTATTTAATTTATCATCGATAATTTGAGCTGAAATATTTTTTAAGGATTTATGAACAGAAATTCTATACCTTCCATAACTTACTTTCTTTAGCTTCTTTCTATTTCTTAGCTTTCTTTTTAAGTTTTTATTTAATTTTGTCATTCTTATTTTTTCTTTCCTTCTTTTCTTAAAACAAACTGACCTTTTTCTTTTATTCCTTTAGCTTTATATGGTTCTACTGGCTTTAATGCTTTTAGGTCTGAGGCAATTTTTGAAACAAGCTCTTTGTCTACTCCATTAATCTTTATAATAGTCTGCTTTTCAACAGTTATTTTAACTTCTTTTGGTATCTTGAAGTTTATGTCATGACTAAAGCCTAGTTGTAAATTTAAAGTATCTCCCTTTAAATTACATCTAAAACCAACGCCAGAAATATTAAGAATTTTTTCATGTCCTGTAGATACTCCTTGAACAGCATTATTAATTAAACTTCTGTAAGTTCCCCAAAGAATTGAAACTTTTTTATCTATCTTTTTGTTTAAGGGTGTGATTTTAAATTCATTTTTTTCATTAACTTTAGATGAGAAAATTTTATCATTTATTGTTAATTCTTTTGAACCTTTTGGTCCTGAAATAGTCAGCTTATTCCTATCAATCTTAATTGATGAGTCTTTTGGTAAAATAATATTTTTTTTTCCTATTTTAGACATTAAAATACCCTGCAAATAACCTCTCCACCAATATTATTCTTTCTCGCTTCACTGTCAGACATAACTCCTTTGGGGGTAGACAAAATTGCTAAACCTAATCCATTTTGAATTTTTGGTATACTATCTGCTCTTGAATATACTCTTCGACCTGGCTTTGAAACCCTTTTTATCTCTTTAATAACTGGGTAGCCTTCATAATATTTAAGATCTACCTTTAAATTTTTTGTATTATTATCTTTCTTTTCAATAAAAAAGTTTAATATATAGCCTTCTGATTTTAAAACTTCTAGAATTTGTAATCTGAAGTTAGAAGCAGGTACACTTATGTGTGGTAGAGAACGAAGTTGTCCATTTCTAATTCTCGTAAACATATCTCCTATTGGATCTGTTAAAGTCATTTTTACCTCCTACCAGCTCGATTTTACCATACCAGGAATTTTTCCAGATGACGCCATCTCTCTAAGAGCTATTCTTGATATTTTTAGTTTTCTATATACACCGTGAGGCCTACCAGTAATCTCACATCTATTTCTTATTCTTATCTTTGATGAATTTTTTGGTAACTTATTCAATTTAAGTTGAGCAGAAAATCTATCAGATAATGGTAATTTCTTATTTTTAATAATTTTCTTTAATTCCATTCTTTTTTTACTATATCTTTTGCTAAGTTTTATCCTTTTTAAGTTTCTTTGTATTGCGCTTGTTTTTGCCATATTACCTCAATTGTTTTTTTTATTTTTTGTTAGTGGAAAATTAAATTCTTTTAGTAATTCTAGTGCATCTTTTTTGGACTGAGCACTAGTAACTAATGTTATGTCTAAACCTCTAATTTTATCAACTTTATCAAAATTTACTTCGGGAAAAATTATATGTTCTTTTATTCCAAAACTATAATTTCCAAAATTATCTATACCTCTAGGATCTAAACCTCTGAAATCTTTTATTCTAGGTAATGCTATGTTTACTAGTCTATCAACAAATTCATACATTTTATTTGATCTTAGAGTAACTTTAATACCAGCATTAGAACCCTTTCTAGTTTTAAAATTAGAGATAGATTTCTTGAATTTTGTAACTATTGGTTTTTGACCAGCAATTAATGACATATCATCAACACAGGTCTTGATCTTTTTGTTATCTGAAGCATCTTGACCGAGACCCATATTCAAAACTACTTTGGTTAATCTTGGAACTTGATGTTTATTTTTATAATTAAGTTTTGTCATTAATTTAGAGACAATTTCTTTATCATAAGAGTTTTTTAATCTAGAAATCATTTTTTGCTAACTGTTTTACTTTCTTTTTTTTTTATTTCTTTATCTATATTTTTTACATTTGATAAATGTAAAAAATTTTCTTTTGATATTATTCCACCTTTATTTTCTTTTGTTGGCTTTAAATGCTTTTTGATCATATTTATAGCTTTAACTTTTACTAAATTAGATTTTCTATTAATTTCAATTATCTCACCAGTTTTGCCTTTGTCTTTTCCGTAAATAACTTTTACTTGAATTCCTTTTTTTAAAATCATCTTTATATTACCTCCGGAGCCAAAGAAATTATCTTTGTATGACCCTTGGATCTAAGCTCTCTTGTAACTGGACCAAATATTCTAGTTCCAATTGGTTCTCCTTTTTCATCTGTTAAAACTACAGCATTATTATCAAATTGAACTTTAGATCCATCGTCTCTAAAAATTTCTTTTCTTGTTCTAACAACCACTGCTTTATGAACTGCTCCTTTTTTTACCTTACCTTTAGGTATTGCGTCTTTAACGCTTATTACTATTAGATCTCCAACTCCTGCATATCTTCTTTTTGATCCACCTAAAACTTTGATACATTCAACTCTCCTTGCGCCAGTATTATCTGCTACGGTTAATTCTGTTTGAATTTGAATCATTTCTCTATAATCTCCCAAGTTTTCTTCTTGGATATAGGTTTACACTCAATTATTCTTACTATATCTCCTTCTTTAAACTTGTTGTTTTCATCATGTGCATGATACTTCTTTGATCTTGAAATAACCTTTGAATAAAAGGGATGTTTAAACTTTCTAGTTACTTCTACTACAATTGTTTTATTGCTTTTTGCACTTGTTACACGACCTTTTAGAATTTTTTTAGTCATTTTTAACTTTCATATTTGAAAATAATCTTGCTATATTTTTTTTTATTAAATTATATTGAGCTGGATTAGTATCTTGACCGCTTATTTTTTTAAACCTAATATTAAATAAATCCTTTTTTAAAGATTGTATTTTTTTTTCAGCTTGATCTTTAGTTAATTTTTTATCTTCTTTTTGTTTTTTCATTTTATCTTCTTACAAATTTAGTTTTAATAGGTAGTTTAGCCGAAGCTTTATATAGTGCCTCTTTGGCTATTTCTTCTGAAACACCATCAACTTCAAAAATAATTCTTCCTGGTTTTACTCTACAAGCCCAATATTCCGGTGAACCTTTGCCTTTACCCATTCTTACCTCTGTAGGTTTTTTTGATACTGGAATGTTTGGAAAAATTCTTGTCCAAACTTTACCTGTTCTTTTCATATATCTAGTCAAAGCTACTCTAGCCGCCTCTATCTGTTTACCAATAATTCTTTCGGGCTGCATAGCTTTTAAACCATACTGTCCATAGTTTAAAACTGCAGCTCTAGTGGCTTTTCCATGGATTCTCCCTTTAAAAGCTTTTCTATATTTACTTCTTACTGGCTGTAACATTTTTAACTCTTTCTATTTTTTCTTTATCAACATCTTTTTCAAATAATTCACCTTTATAAATCCAAACTTTTACACCTATAATTCCATAGGTAGTTAAAGCTTCAGACTCTCCATAGTCTAGATTAGCTCTTAGCGTATGTAATGGTATACTTCCTTCTCTTAACCACTCTGTTCTAGCTATTTCATTACCAGCTAATCTTCCACTGACCATAACTTTAATGCCTTTAGCATTAAGCCTCATTGCAGACTGCATAGCCCTTTTCATTGCTCTTCTATAAGCTATTCTTTTTACTAATTGTTGAGCTATATTTTCAGCAGCTAAGTTAGCATTTAATTCTGGCTTTTTTATCTCCTTAATATTAACTACAACTTCTCCATTAGTAATTTTTGCAATATTATTTTTAATTTTCTCAATATCTGCACCTTTCTTACCTATAACAAATCCTGGTCGAGAAGTGTGGATTGTTACAGAGCATTTTTTAGATGACCTTTCAATAACCACTTCTGAAACACCAGAATTAACAATATTTTTTTTAATATACTTTCTTATCTTAAAGTCTTCTATTAAATATTTTCCAAAATCTTTCTTCTTAGCGAACCAGATGGAGTCCCATCCTCTATTAATTCCTAATCTTAAACCTATCGGATTAACTTTTTGGCCCATTTTTCTCCTTTGTCTTTTCTTCTAAAACTATTGTAATTCTACTAAATGGCTTTTTTATACCACTCGCTCGACCTTTTGCTCTCGGTCTAAATCTTTTCATTACTAGTGATTTACCTACATATGCTTCTTTTACATAAAGATTATCAATATCATATTGAAAATTATTTTCTGCATTTGAAATAGCAGATTTAACTGTTTTACTTACGTCCAGTGAAACTTTTTTTCTTGTAAACTCAAGATCTTTCAAAGCTATATCAGCTTTTTTTCCTCTTATATGATCTAAAACCAATGCAATTTTTCTAGGGCTTGATCTTACGTTTTTATTTATAGCTTTTATTGTAATGTTATTTTTTTGCATCTGTTTTTACTTCCTTCGCTGGTGTTGGTGATGCTGATGTTGGACTTGGTGATGCTGCTTTTGTA
>MDTB01121253.1_pt1 | contig 11638 bp, 11 predicted proteins | sample 811161 | NCBI WGS metagenome assembly MDTB01 (sample SAMN05326650, study PRJNA326480) | marine metagenome | isolation source: seawater | place: Mediterranean Sea | collected 2009
AAACCACATTAAAGACCCTATTAAGTTTAAAATTATTAGAAAAAATAGAAAATTATTTTTTTTATCAAACAAATTAAACTTTATTTTTTTCCCTATTACAAAGATATAAACAGTCAAAAAAATAATAAATATTAAAAATGGAGTTATTTTTTTTATAATTTTGACCCCATGATTCTTTTTCCAAATATTAATCCAATCAAGTGATGAAATATAATCTTCAAAATTTTTTTCTGTTTGGCCAGTAACACCCTTAGTCCAGGCTTCATTTTCTATTCTGCCACTTATTGCATTACTTCTACGTATATCACTTTTATCAAACCATTCTAAACTTTTAAAACAAGTTTGTTCAAGTGGGAAGGCTGCACATCCAGAGACAAGAATATTTTTTCCAATCCAACTTAAAAAAATAATAATTAATAATATAAAAAATTTATCTTTGTAAATTTTCAAAAATTTTTTATTAAATATAAAAAATATAGGTATAAAAAATGCTAAAAGCATTGTTATCTTGTTAAAAAAAATAAAAATTGAAACTAAACAGATTTTGTTAAAAAAAAAATTAAAATTACCAATTAGCTTTCTATAGTTGAGAGTCAAGACTATTAGATATAAAAAAAAGAAATGAGCGGGGGCATCATTTCCAAAACTACTATATCTATTCATTCTAAAAAAAATAAAAATTAAAAATATAAACACGACTAAAAAACTTATTGAATTTTTTTCTTCAATGAAAAAATTTATAAAGTAAAGAATAAAAAAACTGAAAATGAGAGCAAGTGGTATTAAAATTCCGTTATCTAGAAATATATGATTATTAAATGAAGCTGAAAGATACTGAATTATAGAAATATGACCAAATCTAAAATGTAGATTTGATAAACCAATTATTATCTTATTATCATTTAGGATACTTATAAAAGGTAAATGATATGATCCAGCATCAGGTCGATACACATTATCATAAGAAATCAAAAAAGTTGAAATTAAACTTACGATCAAAGTTATGATAAATATTTTTTTAAAGTTTATTTCATTTCTAAGTTTTGTATTTAACAAAACAGCTAAAAAAGGGGAAATAAATATTAGATCATTTAAAAAACGATTTAAACTTAGAAAAAAATTTAGTAAAAATGGGATAATTGATGCAAATATAATACCAATTATCGCAAATTCATAATAATTACTCTTAAATTTTACATTTTCATTAAAAATTAATTTACTTGATATTGCTCCAAGCAATAAAAAATATATTGATGAAATAAAAAATGATATGAATATGAAAATCATATAAATTCCTTCTATATTAATTAAGATATAATTAAATGTTTAAATTTAAAATTGTAAATGTTATCAAATATAAATTAGTCAGAATAATTGAGAGAAATCCCAGTTTAAATCTCCTAGTTTATAATAATATTAAATATTTAAATTTTTTTTTACCTCATGAAAAAGATTATCTTGGTATGAAAAAAATATGTAAAAATAGTCTAGAAAAAGTGATTTTTGATATCGGTGCCAATCTTGGAATATCAACAATGGGTTTTAGACAAATGGGTTTTAAAAATAAAATTTATATTTTTGAACCTAACCCTGAAATTTTTGATAAATATCTTCTGCCAATTAAAAAAAAATATAAAAATGTAATTTTAAAAAAGTTTGCTTTAGGTCATAAAAAACAAAAGAAAGATTTTTTTATTCCATATTATAAAAATGAAGCAATTCACTATTTTGGAAGTTTTGATAAAAGATATATTATAAGTAGTCTAAAAATGACTTTTAGTCATTTATTATCTAAAATTAAGTTTAAGAAAAGGAAAATAAATATTTTTAAATACGACTCTTTAAATCTTAAATTAAAGCCCCACTTTATTAAGATAGATGTTGAAGGTTACGATCACTTTGTTTTAAGTGGAATGACTAAAATGATTAAAAAATATAAACCTATTTTTTTAATCGAATACAATAAAGAAAATTTTTATAAGATAAAAAAGTATCTAAAGGGTTATAAAACTTTTATTTATAATATTGAGTTAGACCGGTTAATTGAATTTGAAAAGAAAAAATTTAAAGATACAATTTCAAGAAGTAGTAAGACAAATTTACTTTCAAGTAGAAATGTATATTTTATACCAAAATGAAAAAAAAAAAATTAATTTCGATAATTATTCCTGTTTATAATGAGCAAAATTTAATAAAAAAATTATTAAAAAAAGTTAATTCTATTAAAAACATAAAAAAAGAAATTATAATTATTAATGATGGATCCTCTGATAAAACTTACGAAGTAATAAAAAATGAATGTAAAAATCAATTTAATATTTTAATCAATTGTAAGATTAATAAAGGTAAGGGACATGCTTGTCGAATAGGTATTAAGAAAGCTAAAGGACAAATAATATTAATTCAAGACGGAGATTTAGAGTATAATCCTAAAAACTATTCAAGATTAATAAAACCAATTTTACAAAATAAATCTCAGATTGTTTATGGTTCTAGAGTACTTAAAGGGGCCAAAAGAACGCGACCAAAAACATTGAGTTTTGCAATTAGAATTTTTGCTAATCATTTCTTAACTTTTTTGTCTAACATTATTAATAATCAAAATTTAACAGATGCGCACACATGTTATAAAGTGTTTTCAAGCAAGATAATTAAAAAAATTAACCTTAAAGAAGACGGATTTAATTTTTGTCCTGAAGTTACAACCAAAATATCAAAACTTAATTTAAAAATTGTTGAAGTACCTATAGATTATTACGGAAGAACAGTAGATGAGGGAAAAAAAATACAATTTTTTGATGGGTTTAGGGCAATTTATTGTTTGTTAAAGTATAGATTTCTTTAATTAGCTTTTATTCTTATAATTAGAATTTATTAATTAATCAAAATGATAAAAAAAATTTGCTATGTAGATGAAGATGGTCGATTTGGGGGACCTCAACAAAGAATGCTAGTTTTAGCATCTGAATTAAGAAAAAGAAATATAGAAGTAGAAATAATAATTCCAAAAGATGAAACTGAAATTTTTAAAAATAAATTATTAGAAAATAAAATTAAATTTCACGAGCTGCCAATTACAAGATTATCATTAAAAATTAATTTTTTAGTTAAATATATATTTTTATTTTTTTATGAAATTTTTATATTAGTAAGTTTTTTTAAAAAAAATAAATATGATTTAATACAAGCAAATTCTACTCCACAATTCAAAGCTGTTATCGCAGCATTTTTATCAAAAATAAAAATTGTATGGGTAATAGAGGATAGTTACTTTCCATTTTTTATAGTATTTATTTTTAAACATCTTTCAAAACTAACAAATTGTAAAATAATTTATACAAGTCAACGTGTTTATGATTTTTACTTTAAAAATAAAAAAAATATCAAGAATTCAAAAAAAGAAATTTTTGCTCCTATTGATTTTTTAAGGTTTAATTTAAATCAGACTTTTGATACTCCAAATTACATAAATAAAAAAAAATTTATAGTGACTACCGTTGCTGCTATGGTTCCAGTGAAAGGGTTAGAGTATTTTATAAAAAGTGCAGAAATCGTATATAAAAAAAATAATAATGTATTTTTTATAATAGCTGGGCCTGAAATAAGTAGCCAAAAAAAATATTCAAAAAAAATAAAATCAATACTCTTAGATAAACACTATATTAAATACATAGGCATGTGTAATGATATTCCTCAGCTCTTGGCAAATTCTGATGTCTTTGTATGTAGCTCTTTGTCGGAAGCAGGACCCATTACCGTCTATGAAGCTATGTCTATGAAAATTCCAGTAGTTACAACTGATGTGGGTGCCTGTAATCAAATTATTATCAACTATGAAAATGGTATAATTGTACCAGTAAAAGATAGTATTAAAATCTCACAAGCTATAAATAATATTTTAGATGATGACCATTTAAGAAACAAAATTAGCTCAAATGCATATAAATTTGCATCAGAATTTTTTTCTTTAGATAAAATTATAAAACAATATATAGATTTTTATAATAACTAAAAAAATGAAAAACTATAGCTCTGATAAGATTTGTTCAAAGACAGTAATGGACACAACAGATCCAAATATTGTTTTTAATAAAAATGGAGAGTCAAATTATTATACAAATTTTATAGAAAATATTTTACCAAATTGGAAAAATGATGGATCGAAGTTTAACGATTTAATTAAAATTGCAGATAAAATTAAAAAAGAATGTAAAAACAGAGATTTTGACTGTATAATAGGTATTAGTGGAGGTGTTGACAGTTCATATCTAACTTATCTTGCTAAAGAAGTTTTACACTTGAGACCATTAATCTTTCATGTAGACGGTGGATGGAATTCACAATTGGCAGTGAGCAATATAGAAAAAATTGTTGATAAACTTAACTTAGATTTACATACGGATGTAATTTACTGGCCTGAAATGAAGGATTTACAACTTGCTTTTTTTAAAGCTCAAGTTCCCCACCTAGATACTCCTCAAGATCATGCTTTTTTTTCATCAATGTACAATTATGCTTCCAAGCATAATATTAAATATATTTTAAATGGTGGAAATTTTGCAACAGAATGTGTTAGAGAACCTTTGGAGTGGCACTATCATGCTTCAGACTTAAGACATATAAAAGATATTCATTCTAAGTATGGTCAAAATGCATTAGTCAAGTTCCCAACAGCTGATATATTTAAATATAAAATATTTTATAGGTATATAAAAGGTATGAAAGTGATCCAGCCATTAAATTATATTAAATATATTAAAAAGGATGCTATCAAGTTTCTCGAGGACGAATTTAATTGGAAGCAATATTCACATAAACATTATGAGTCAAGATTTACTAAGTTTTATGAGGGTTATTGGTTATTAAAAAAATTTGGATTTGACAAAAGAAAAGCTCATTATTCTAGTCTAATTTTAACTGGTCAAATGACAAGAGATGAAGCTTTAATTGAACTACAAAATCCTCCATATTCAGATGAAATTGAGGATGATTTTGAGTATGTTGCAAATAAATTAGAAATTTCAGTTAATGATCTTAAAAATTTGATGAAACAAAAAAACAAAACATTTAGAGATTACAAATCAAATTATAATTTAATTAATTTTTTTACAAAAATCTTAAGACTTTTAAAAATAGAAAAAAGAATTATTCAATGATTGGCATCATTGACTATGGATTGGGAAACATTAAGGCAATCTCAAATATTTATGACAAACTAAAAATAAAAAATATAATTATTAGATCTAAAGAGGATTTTGAAAAAATTAGTAGTATGATTTTACCAGGTGTTGGTTCTTTTGATAGTGCAATAAACCTATTAATTAAGTCTAAATATTTAGAATTGATTAAAATTAATGTTCATGAAAAAAAAAAAAATATACTTGGAATATGTGTAGGAATGCAGATTTTTTCTCACAAAAGTTCAGAGGGTAACTCATGTGGACTTAATTGGTTTGATGCAGATGTTAAAAAAATTAATCTACAAAATGATTCAGAAAAAATGAGACTTCCTCATATGGGGTGGAATTCAATAAAATTTTTAAAAAACGATCATTTATTGAGGGATATAAAAGATGGTGAATATTTTTATTTTTGTCATTCTTACTATTTTAGTTGTAATAATAAAAAAGACATAATAACTGAAACCAAATTTAGTCAAAAATTTCCTAGCATTATTAAAAAGGATAATATTTATGGAATTCAATTTCATCCTGAGAAAAGTCACGATAATGGAGTTAAAATTTTAGAAAATTTTTCTAAACTGTAATGTTGTTACCAAGAATAATACCATGTTTATTAATGACTAACGATGGTTTGGTTAAAACAACCAATTTTGAAAATCCAAATTATATTGGTGACCCAATCAATGCTGTAAAGATTTTTAATGAAAAAAAGGCTGATGAGTTAATTCTTTTAGAGATAGATGCAACTGTTAAAAGATATGAGCCAAACTTTAATCTTATAAGTAATATTGCTAGAGAGTCTAGAATGCCAATTTGTTATGGAGGTGGAATAAAATCTTTGGATCATGCAAAGAAAATATTTAATTTTGGTATTGAAAAAATAGCTATAAGTTCAATTATCCACTCTAATTCAAAAATGATTTCAGACATATCTAATTATGCTGGTTCTCAGAGTACTATAGTAGTTTTGGATATTAAGAAAAAAAATAATGATTACAAAATTTATATTGAAAATGGAAAAAAAGAAATTGATGCAGATATTTATGCGCTAATTAATAGATATGAAAATGATGGAATGGGTGAATTGGTTATTAATTCTATAGATCATGATGGTTTAATGAATGGATATGACTTTGACTTAATTGACAAAATATTTGAAATTACTAAAATTCCTATAACAATTTTAGGTGGAGCTGGATCATTGACTGATATAAAAAAAGCTATTCAAAAATATGGCAATATAGGCTTCGCGTGTGGTAGCTTGTTTGTGTATAAAGGCTCGAGAAAAGCTGTGTTAATTAATTATCCAGATTTAACAGAGAAAAAAATTTTATTCTCAGAATATTTTATCGAAGAATAGAGTAGACATAAGATTTTAATTTTTGTATATACTCCGTGCCTGGTGATTATTGCGAAAGGGAAATACCCGATCCCATTCCGAACTCGGAAGTCAAGCCTTTCAGCGCCAATGGTACTTTGTCTTAAGACATGGAAGAGTAGGACATTGCCAGGCAAATCTACTTTCAACTCAAATTATACCATAGATAATACCAACTTCTTTACTTTTAGAGTAAAGAATAAATTTTTTTGCGTGAGGCAATTAATTGACAATTACTTTTAACTAAAAGACAGATATTATATTAATTAAAATTAAAAAGGTATTATGATAGGATTCGAAACAATTGGTAATGCAACAATTACAGTTTTTGATGATAAACCAATCCTTGTAACAGATCCTTGGGTTTCTGGTAATCCATATTTTGGAAGTTGGGGCCATAAATATAAAATACCATTTGAACAATTAGATAATATGAAACGAGCTAAATATGTTTGGCTCTCGCATGGTCATCCAGATCATATTGATCCAGATTCGCTCGATATATTTAAAGACAAGACTTTTTTAATTGCCAATCATTATGGAGATAGAATCTATAATGATTTAATTAAAAAATATAAAGTAATAAAAATTGAAAATAACAAATGGCTTAAACTTTCAAATAATATAAGAATTAAAACATTTGCAGATTGGAATCAAGACTCCTCGATATTGATTGAGTTAAATAAAGAAGAAATTATTCTTAATTTAAATGATGGTCAGGCCTTGGGATGGTCTGGAACAATAAAAAAAATTGTAAAAGATTACAGACATAAATTTTTATTAACTTTAGTTAGTTGGGGAGATGCAGATATGATTAATTTTTATAAAAATAATCATTTTATAGAACCTCATGCATCTTTAAAAAAACCTTGTGGGGAAACTTATTCATATTTAATGAAAAAATGGAAATGTAATTTTGCTATACCTTTTTCTGCCATGCACAGATATGTGAGAAATGATAGTATTAAAATGAATAAATATATTACTCCAATAAATAGACATAAAGATAACTTCAATAATAAAAATGGTGAACTTTTACCAGCATTTATAAAATGGGATAGTAAAAAAAAAGATTATATAGAAATTAATCCAGAAGAAAATATCGAGGAAAATATATCGGCAAAAAGTTGCGGGGATAATTGGTCAGATGATCTTGATAAAGCTGATAAAAAGATCATTGAAAAATATTTTAACTCATTTGAGCATTTAAAAACTAAAATAGGTTTTTTAAATTTTCAGATAGGTAAATCTGAGATGAATATTAAAATTTCTGACAAAGAGGAGGGTATAAGTTTTAGTAGCCCTAGAAATTCTTTTATGTATGCAATTAATAACCAAATATTTGATGATTTGTTAATTGGAAATTTTATGAAAGTTGAATTGATAGGACTTAAGTCATTATATCCAGATTTTACACCGTACGTTACTAAATATGCTGATAATGGAGGAGTAAAAACAAATAAAGAATTAAAAGATTATTTTGAGTTTTATAAAATTAATTCAGTAAATTATTGGAAAGATTTATTAATGCTTAAAACTGAGGATAAAATTAGAGCTACATTAGATGAATTTAAATCAGCTTATTATATTGCCCGTAAAATAAGAAGATATTTTCCTTAATGAAAGACACTATTTTAGTAATTGGAGGGGCAGGGTTTGTTGGTTCTAACTTAATTGAGCTTTTATTAAAAAAAACAAAAAAAAAAATTATAAGCCTTGATAATTATTCAACAGGAAAAGAAAAAAATCATTTAGACAACTATAAGAGAATTAAGTATTTAAGGGGGCATTCAATAAACATAAGCTCAATATTATCAAAGTATAAAAAAAAAATTCATTCGGTATTTCATTTTGGTGAATTTTCAAGAATATATCAGAGTTTTAAAAATTTTAATGAATGTTTAGACTCAAATTTAATTGGAACTAAAGAGGTTTTTAAATTTTGTTTAGATAATAATATTAAGTTAATTTATTCTGCTACCTCTGCAAGTTTGGGAAATAGAGGAAATGATAAAAATCTTTCACCATATGCATTTTCAAAAGCTAAAAATATTGAAATGTTAGAAAATTTAAAAAAATGGTTTAACTTTAAATTTGAAATTATTTTTTTTTATAATGTATATGGGCCTAGACAAATTGATAAAGGTCCAATGGCTACTGTTATTGGAATATTTGAAAATCTGTACAAAAGAAAAAGACCTCTCACAGTTGTAAAACCAGGTAGCCAATCTCGAAGGTTCACTCATATTTCTGATACTGTAAATGTATGTTTTGAAGCATGGAAAAAAAATAAATGCAGATATTATGCTGTATCTAATAAAAAATCTTATTCAATTATCGATGTAGCTAAAATGTTTAATTCTAAAGTCGTCTATTTAAAACCTCGACGTGGAGAGAGATATGCCTCAGCTTTAACCAAAATGTCTTTAAATAATCAAATTATTCGAAAATATGGAAAAATAAATTTGAAAGATTATGTAACTTCGTTTATGAAGAGTAAAATTTATGAAAATTAAGAGTTCATTAAAGTCAATAAAAAAAAGAGATCTTAACTCTAAACTTGTTCGAAGAAGAGGTAGGGTCTATGTTATAAATAAAACCAATCCAAAATTTAAAGCAAGACAAAAATAATTTTTATGGATAATGAGAACCATAAAAATACCTGGAATAATTTTACTAAGTTTGTGTTGTGGGGAACTGTCGCGGTTATAGTTGTTTTAGTTTTAATGGCACTGTTCTTGCTGTAGGGTTTATAAATGAGAATTGTGTCTGTTTCAGAAAATTTAACTAATGAAAAAAGAATTGCTATCACACCTGAAATTGCAAAAAAATATATTTCTCTTGGATTTGAAGTTACGTTGTCAGAAAATTATGGAGAACATTTAGGTATTAAAAATAATGAATATACTGAATTAGGAGTAAAATTTCTTAAAGATGAAAAAGAAATAATAAATAGTGCAGATTTAATTCTGCAACTAAGTTTATTATCTGATGAAAATGCTTCATTAATAAAAGAAAATCAGACCTTAATAGGCGTATTAAATCCATATCTTAATAAAGATAAAATAGATAATTTAGTTAAAAAAAAGATTAATCTTTTTTCTTTAGAACTACTTCCAAGAATAACAAGGGCCCAGTCTATGGATATTCTTTCATCTCAAGCTAATCTAGCTGGCTATAAGGCTGTAATAGAGTCTTTTGCAAATTTTGAAAAAGCTATTCCAATGATGATGACAGCAGCAGGAACAATCCCTGCAGCGAAAGTTTTAATTGTAGGTGCGGGTGTTGCTGGTCTTCAGGCTATTGCAACTGCAAAAAGAATGGGTGCTATTGTTTTTGCAACAGATGTTAGAATGGCTTCAAAAGAACAAGTTGAAAGTCTAGGAGGAAAATTTTTAACTGTTGAAGGTAGTGAAAATCTTGAAACGGAGGGTGGTTATGCAAAAGAAGCATCTGATGAATTCAAAAAAAAACAAGAAGATTTATTAAGCGAGACACTTAAAAAAATTGATATTGTCATTTGTACGGCCTTAATACCTGGAAAAAAAGCTCCAATAATTATTAAAGAAGACATGATAAATAATATGCAGGCAGGATCAATGATATATGATCTAGCTGCGGTGCAAGGAGGAAATACAGCATTTACAGAAGTAGATAAGATAATTGATAAAAATGGAGTTAAAATAATGGGTGAAACAAATATCTTAAATAAATTACCGTCTTCTTCATCTAATTTGTATGCAAAAAATGTATTTAACTTTGTTGTAAATTTGTATGATAAAGAAAACAAAAAGATTAACATTAACTTAGAAGATGAAATAATTGAAAAAACTCTTATAAAATAGATTATGGAAATAGACCCTTTTATTTTTAGATTAAGTATATTTATTCTTTCAATATTTATAGGATATTATGTAGTTTGGAGTGTTACACCTTCTTTGCATACTCCTTTAATGTCAGTAACAAATGCAATTTCATCTGTAATAATTGTTGGAGCAATAATTGCTGGATTGTCAGGTGGTTCAGATAGTATTTTTAATACATCAAGTATTTTTGGATTTTTAGCAATATCTCTTGCAGCAATAAATATATTTGGTGGATTTTTAGTAACACAAAGAATGTTAGCAATGTATAAAAAAAAGAAAAAGGATAAATGATGATATCTGCAAATTTATCAGCAATTTTTTATTTGATTTCAGGTGTGTTATTTATACTTGCTTTAAGAGGCCTTTCTTCTCCTGAAACTTCCAGACAGGGAAATTTTTTTGGAATTTTAGGAATGATAATCGCCATTACGGTTACATTTTTATCAATAGGTAACTTTACAAATGGATTTATATTTGTTCTACTATTTCTTTTAGTGGGTGGGTTAATTGGAGCATTTATTGCTTATAAGATACCCATGACAGCAATGCCAGAGCTTGTCGCTGGTTTTCATAGTCTTGTTGGACTAGCAGCTGTTTTTGTAGCAATTTCAGCTTTTTTAAATCCCGAAGCATTCAATCTTGGTTTACCTGGAAATATTAAGCTTGGAAGTTTGATTGAAATGTCAATTGGAGCAGCTGTAGGTGCTATAACTTTCTCTGGATCAGTTATTGCTTTTTTAAAACTACAAGGAGTCATGTCTGGAGCACCAATTACATTTAAAGGACAACATCCGCTTAATGCACTGATATTAATCTCTATAATAGTTTTAATCTATTTACTTTGCTCAACACAGTCTTCTAACTTATTTTGGATATTATTAGTTGTCTCCTTTTTAATAGGCTTTCTATTAATAATTCCAATTGGTGGTGCAGATATGCCAGTTGTAATTTCAATGCTTAATTCTTACTCTGGTTGGGCTGCTGCAGGAATAGGATTTACTCTAGAAAATACTGCATTGATTATCACAGGAGCTTTAGTTGGTTCCTCAGGTGCAATTTTGTCATACATAATGTGTAAGGGTATGAACCGCTCGTTCTTTAATGTTATTCTGGGTGGGTTTGGGGCAACAGAACAATCATCAACTTCCCAAAATAAAGAGCAAAGACCAGTTAAAAGTGGTAATGCAGATGATGCAGCTTTTTTAATGAAG
>MDTB01217759.1_pt1 | contig 11638 bp, 22 predicted proteins | sample 811161 | NCBI WGS metagenome assembly MDTB01 (sample SAMN05326650, study PRJNA326480) | marine metagenome | isolation source: seawater | place: Mediterranean Sea | collected 2009
ATGGATCAACTGGTCAAAGACAAGACCCTGGAAAAGTTTTTAAAGGAAAAAAAATGGCGGGTCACATGGGGGATAAAATTAGAACTAAGCAGAATATTGAAATTATTAAATCTGATTTGGATAATAATTTGCTATTTTTAAAGGGATCAATACCTGGATCAAAAAATACTGAAGTTTTAGTTAAAAAATCAATAAAAAACATAAAGAAACTTACAATTGCTGAAAAAATTGAAGCAATGGATAAACTAAAAAAAGTTTCTGAAAAAAAGAAAAAGTAATAAATGAAAGTAGAAAAAATTAATATAGACGGTCAAAAAAGTACAATTGAGGTTTTAGATAAAATTGTATCGGCTAAAATAAATAAAAAATTAGTTAGTAGTGTAATTTATAAAACTAATGCTAATTACAAAGGACGAAAAGCAAAAACTAAGCAAAAAAATGAAATTATTGGATCTACATCCAAAATTTATGCTCAAAAAGGTACGGGTAATGCAAGACATGCTAGTCGTAAAGCTCCAATTTTTATTGGAGGAGGAATTGCTCATGGACCAAAAGGAGAATCAAATTACAAAATAAGAAAAATCAACAAAAGTGAAAAAAAATTAAGCATTATTTCACTGATAACTGAAAAAAATATTAAAAAGAATTTATTAATTTTTTCTGACTTTAAAGATGAGATTTTAAAAACAAAGGATATGAGTAATTTATTAAAAAAATTTGAGGCAAATAACTCGCTAATTATTTTAGATAAAAATTCTAAAGGAAAAATATTTCGTTCAGTAAAAAATATACCTAATATTAAAGTGACAGATGTAAATCATTTTAGTTCCTATGATGTATTAAAGTTTAATAAAATAATATTTACAGAATCATCAATGAAAGAGTTGGAAAATAAATATGCATAAGATTCACTTATACGATAAAATAATATCTCCGGTAGTTACAGAAAAATCTACTAACTTATCTGATCAAAATAAAATTGTATTTAAGGTTCCTAATACATCAAATAAAAAAACAATTAAAAAAAGTATTGAAAAAATTTTCAAAGTTAATGTTACAAAAGTTAACATTATTAATAAGCAAACAAGAAATAAAATTACCAGAGGAAGAAAAGTAAAAATTATAGGTTATAAAAAAGCAATCATCACTTTAAAAAAAGGTCAAAATATTGATCTAACAACAGGAATTTAAAAATGCCACTTAAGTCTTTTAAGCCATACACTAAATCAACCAGAGGCACTATTTTAATTGATAGATCAAATCTATGGAAAGGGAAACCATTCAAGCCCTTAACTTCTGTAAACAATGCATCTAAAGGCAGAAATAACTTAGGTCGTATTACTTCACGTAATCATGGAGGTGGTCACAAACATAAATATAGAAATATAGATTTTTATAGAAGAAAATTTAACACAATTGGAGAAATTGAGAGAATTGAATATGATCCAAATAGATCATGTCATATTATGCTAGTTAAATTTGATGATGGAAAAAAATTTTACTATCTAGCACCTCAAAAAATCAAAGTCGGTGATAAAATACAAAATGGTTCAAATATTGAGGTTAAAATTGGAAATTGTATGCCTCTTCAAGAAATTCCCGTAGGTATTGAAATTCACAATGTCGAATTACAACCAGGTGCTGGAGGTAAAATTGCAAGATCCGCAGGTACATCAGTTTCCATAGCAGGTATTGATGGTGATTACTCATTGATTAAAATGACTTCAGGTGAAGTAAGAAAAATAAACTCCAAATGTATGGCTACAATTGGGGTTCTATCAAATCCGGATCAAAAAAATATTAAGATTGGAAAAGCTGGAAGATCAAGATGGTTAGGAATAAGACCGCATACTAGAGGTGTAGTAAAAAACCCAGTAGATCATCCTCATGGAGGTGGAGAAGGAAAATCAGCTGGTGGCAGACACCCTGTATCTCCAACAGGACAATCAGCAAAAGGTTTGAAAACAAGAGATAATAAAAGAACAGATAAATTTATAGTCAGTAGAAGAAAGGTAAAAAAAAATAGGTAACAATGTCTAGATCAGTTTGGAAAGGACCGTTTGTTGAGGAAAGTGTGATTAAAAAAGTTGATAAACTAAAAAATGAGCCAAACAAAAAGCCGATAAAAATTTGGTCAAGAAAATCTACAATTATTCCTGATTTTGTAGGTGTTAGTTTTTTGATTTACAATGGAAAAAAATTTATTCCTATAACAGTTTCTGAAGACATGGTGGGCCATAAATTTGGTGAATTCGCTCCGACAAGACAGTTTTTTGGACATACACCTGCCGATAAAAAAGCAAAGGATGATGGTGGAACAAAAACAGAGGTTAAAAAATAATTATGAATAAAAAAGATAAACTGAAGATAGTAAAATCAATAAATAAAAATATTAGGTCAAGTACTAGAAAACTGAAACCTATTTTAAAATCTATAGTTGGAAAAAAAGTTGGCACTGCAGTCAGAGACTTATCATTTTCAGATAAAAGAATATCAAATGACGTAAAGAAGACGTTATCTTCTGCTATAGCTAATGCAGAGAACAACTTTCAATACGATATTGATAAACTAGTAGTTAAGGAAGCATATTGTGGTAAGCAAGTTGTTATGAAAAGATTTAGACCAAGAGCAAAAGGAAGAGCGGCTCCTATAAAAAAACCATTTTCTAATTTAACAATTATACTTTCAGAACTAAATAAAATTGAGGAAAAGCATGGGTCAAAAAGTTAATCCGATAGGTCTAAGACTAGGTATAAATAGAGGCTGGGACTCTGTTTGGTATGCTAAGAAAAAAGATTTTGGTAATTTCTTAATTGAGGATTTTAAAATCAGAGAGTATATAAAAAAAAATGTCATCAATTCTGGTGTATCTAAAGTAATGATTGAAAGAACATCTAAAAAGTGTTTTGTAACAATTTACACATCTAGACCAGGTTTTGTTATAGGTAAAAAGGGTAGTGATATTGAAAAAATAAAGAATAAACTCTCTGCTTTAACCAGCAATGAGGTAAATCTTAATATAAAAGAGGTTAAAAAACCTGAAACAAACAGTTATTTAGTAGCTGAGAATATAGCACAACAGTTAGTAAAAAGAATTTCATATAGAAGAGCAATGAAGAGATCTATGCAATCAGCGTTAAGATTGGGTGCAAAGGGAATCAAAGTATCAATAAGTGGAAGACTAGGTGGTAACGAAATTGCTCGGACAGAATGGTTAAGAGAAGGTAGTATACCATCTCATACATTAAGAGCAGATATCGACTATTCTGAAGCAGAAGCACTCACAACATATGGAATTATAGGAATAAAAGTTTGGATATATAAAGGAGAAATATTTACTAAAGAATTTAGTCAAGAAACAAATAAGAAATAATTATGATGCAACCAACAAGAACAAAATACAGAAAAGCTCATAAAGGTAGGATACATGGTAATGCATCTAGATGTAATTTTATGAATTATGGTGCATATGGTTTAAAAGCGATGTCACCAGATAGAGTAATATCAAAACAGATAGAGGCAGCCAGGGTAGCTTTAACAAGACATATGAAAAGGCAAGGCAGAGTATGGACAAGGATGTTTCCTAATATTCCAGTATCAAAAAAACCAACTGAAGTTAGAATGGGAAAAGGAAAAGGATCTCCAGAATTTTGGGCTTGTAGAGTAAAACCTGGAAGAATTTTATTTGAGATTGATGGTGTATCAGAGCAGATAGCAAAAGAAGCATTATATAAAGCGTCTGCAAAATTGCCAATTAAAACGAAATTTATTAAGAGATTAACGTAATGAAGAAAAAAGAAACAAAAAAAATGACAAAAGATCAAGCTTTGAAAGATTTAGATAAACTTAAAAAAGAATTATTTAATTTTAGATTTCAAAAAATAAATGGACAATTAACAAGTCCATCAAAGATTAATATAACAAAAAAAAATATAGCTAGATTGAAAACTTTAATCGACAGGAAGCCAAATGCCTAAGAAAATTTTACATGGAATTGTTGTTAACGATAAAGAAAATAAAACTATTAAAGTTATGATAGAAAGAAAATACCAACATCCATTATTTAAAAAAGTTGTAAAAAGTAAAAAAAAATATAGTGCTCATGACGAAGATAATAAATGTAAGGTAGGTGACAAGGTTTCAATAATCGAATCCAGACCATATTCAAAAAATAAAAAATTCGAAGTCCTAAAGGAAAAACAATGATACAAATTCAAACAGAATTGCAGGTTGCTGATAATACTGGAGCTAAAAGAATAGAGTGCATTAAGGTATTAGGAGGATCAAAAAGAAGATATGCTAGTATAGGAGATACAATAGTAGTTGCGGTTAAAGAAGCCATACCAAAAGGCAAAGTTAAAAAGGGAACAGTTCATAAAGCTGTTGTAGTAAGAGTTAAAAAAGGTATCCACAGAGAGGATGGATCAAAAGTTAAATTTGATAATAATGCAGCAGTTTTAGTTGATGAAAAAGGTGAACCAGTTGGCACAAGAATTTTTGGACCTGTAACAAGAGAATTAAGAAGTAGAGGACAAATGAAAATAATTTCTTTAGCTCCGGAGGTACTATAATGAATATAAAAAAAGGAAATAAAGTAAAAGTATTAGTTGGCAAAGATAAAAACAAAGAAGGAGAAATTATTGAAATTGATAGACCTAAATTCAGAGCAAAAGTAAAGGGACTAAATATAATTAAAAAACATATAAAAACTACAAAAGAAAAAAAAGGTGGCATTTTTGACAAAGAAAACTTTATTAATTTATCGAATTTAATGATTATAAATAACGATAAAAATCAAAAAAAAGAGAAGATTAAAAAATGACACCAAGATTAAAAGAATTGTATAAAAAAGAGATAGAAATTGGGCTAAAGGATAAATTTGGATTAAAAAATTTATTAATGGTACCGAGAATTAAAAAAATTGTTTTAAATATGGGTCTAGGAATTGATGGTAATGATGCAAAAATAATTAAATCATGTGAGGGAGATTTATCCAAAATAGCAGGTCAAATGCCTGTTAAAACAAAGTTTAAAAAATCAATATCTAACTTTAAAACTAGAAAAAATACTAATGCTGGACTTAAAGTTACACTTAGAAAAGATAAAATGTATGAATTTATTGATAGATTAGTAAATATAGCTTTACCTAGAATTAGAGATTTTAGAGGCTTATCGCTTAAAGGTTTTGATAAATTTGGAAATTATTCATTTGGTATTAAAGAGCATATTATTTTTCCAGAAGTTAATTTTGATAAAGTTGAAAAAATAAGAGGACTAGATATTACAATAATAATATCTTCATTAAATAGAGATCATAGTCTTGAACTATTGAAGAAATTAAATTTTCCATTTAAGGAAGAAAGGAATAATTAAATATGGCTAAGTCGAGCGCAATAAATAAAAATAATAGGAGAATAAAATTATCAAACCAATATTATTCAAAAAGAAAAAAATTAAAAAAGATAATAATGAACAAAAAACTCCCTTTAGAGGAAAGATTTAAAGCACAGCAGAAACTATCTAAACTACCGAGAAATTCAGCTCAAACCAGAGTTATGAACAGATGCGAAATTTCTGGAAGACCACATGGAGTATACAGAAAACTAAAAATATCAAGAATTGCTTTAAGAAAATTAAGTCTTGAAGGTAAAATTCCTGGAATGATAAAATCAAGTTGGTAATAGAGGAGAGATTATGAGTTTAAGCGACCCAATAGGAGATATGTTAGCAAGGATTAAGAATGCTCAAATGAGAAGTCAAAAAAAAGTGGAACTACCTTCCTCAAAGTTTAAATGTCAAATTGCCGAAGTTTTAAAGGATGAAGGTTTTATAATAAATTTTCAAATAAATGAAAATTTAGAAAAGCCTTTTTTGATAATAGAATTAAAATATAATTCTGGAAATCCAGTTATAAACACAATTGAAAGAGTTTCTAAACCTGGAAGACGGATTTTTTCTAGTGCAGAAAGTTTACCAAAAATAAATAATGGACTTGGAATTGCAATAGTATCCACTCCCAAAGGTGTGATGACAGATGTTAATGCAAGAAAACAAAAAGTTGGTGGCGAAATAATTTGTAAGGTATTTTAATGTCAAAAATAGGTAAAATAAGTATTTCTATCCCTGAAAAAGTCAAAGTTGTTTTGTCAGGAAATATTATGAATGTTGAGGGGCCATTTGGCAAAAAAACACTACCAATAGATATAGAAAATTTCGATTTAAAAATAAACGACGGTAAAGAAATATCTCTAAAACCTAAAAAAGTAGACCAAAATTCAAAAAGATTATGGGGCATGAATAGAAGTTTGATTAATAACGCAATCATTGGGGCAGATAAGGGGTATGAAAAAATTTTGGAACTTGTCGGAGTAGGATTTAGAGCAGCAATGAAGGGTAAGCAATTAAACCTTCAATTAGGTTTTAGTCATGATGTTAATTTTGATATTCCTGAAAGTATTAAAGTTGCAGTAGAAAAGCAGACAACAATTAAAATTAGTGGTATCGATAAGCAAGAGGTTGGAATGATAGCATCAAAGATAAAATCATTAAGACCTCCAGAGCCGTATAAAGGAAAAGGTATAAAAGAAAAAGGTCAATATATATTAAGAAAAGAAGGAAAGAAAAAATAATGAAATTAACATCTACAATTCGAAGAAAATTTCGAATTAGAAATAAACTAAAGAAAGTTTCTAGTAAAGATAGATTGAGACTATGTATATCTAGATCTACAAAAAATATTTCTGCACAAATTATCGATGATGTAAATCGAATAACAGTGATATCAGCATCTTCGAATGAAAAAGATTTAAAAACTCTAAAAAAAAATAAATCAGAAATATCATCCATCGTAGCTGAGAAACTAGCCAAAAAAGCAATTGATAAAAAAATTACAAAAATCTATTTTGATAGAGGCATATACAAGTATCATGGCAGAGTAAAAATTTTTGCTGATACATTAAGAAAGAATGGAATGAAATTTTAATTATGGAAAAAAATAACGATTATATCGAAAAGCTTGTACATATAAACCGTATAACAAAAGTTGTAAAAGGTGGTAGAAGATTTGGTTTCTCTGCTCTAGTAGTAGTTGGAAACCAGAATGGAAAAATAGGCATAGCACACGCAAAAGCAAAACAGGTTCCTGATGCTATTAAAAAAGCTAACGATTTAGCTAAAAGAAATTTAATACAAATTCCGTTAAGAGAAGGAAGAACAATACACCATGATATATTTGGAAAAGATGGTGCAGGAAAAATAAAATTAAGATCTGCACCAAAAGGAACGGGTATAATTGCAGGAGGTCCAGTTAGAGCAGTATGTGAGGTTTTAGGTATAAAAGATATAGTTGCAAAATCCTTAGGTACAGCAAACCCACACAATGTAATTAGAGCGTGTATAAAAGCACTTTTAAAACAAACATCTCCAAAACAAATATCTAATATAAGAAATAAAAAAATTTCTGAAATAATAGAGAAAAGAGGTTGAGGATGAACTTAAATTCTACAAGTATAATAAAAGAAAAAAAAATAAGACCAGGTAGAGGAATAGGTTCAGGAAAAGGTAAAACTTCGGGCAGAGGCCATAAAGGTCAAAAATCAAGAAGAGGTGTTGCTATTAAAAGTTTTGAGGGTGGTCAAATGCCCTTATATAGAAGACTGCCCAAAAGAGGCTTTAATCCTATCAAGGATACAAAGATTGTTAAATTAAATTTGAATAATATTCAAAATATGATCGATAAAAAAAAGATAAAAGAGACTGATAAAATTAATATTGATTTATTAAAAAAGCTTAAAATTTTTAATAAAAAAATTAGAAAAATCAAAATTTTAGGTAATGGAGAATTAAAAAACAAAGTTACATTAGAAGTTGATTACATTTCAAATTCTGTAAAAGAAAAATTATCTAAAAATGGAAGTACTATTAAATTAAAAAATAGTAAATGAGCTCTACATCACATTCTAACGATCTAAAAAATAGAATTCTATTTACAATATTTGTTCTAGCAATTTATAGACTTGGAACTTTTGTGCCTCTACCAGGCATAGATCCTCAACAATTGCAAATATTAATGGAAGGTAATCAAAAGGGTCTTTTAGGAATGTTTAATGTTTTTGCAGGGGGCGCCGTTAGTAGAATGGCAATATTTGCATTAGGTATAATGCCATATATCTCATCATCGATAATTGTTCAGCTCCTTACTGGTGTTTCAGAATATTTTAAAAATTTAAAAAATCAGGGTGAAATTGGTCGAAAAAAAATTACTCAAATAACAAGATATGGAACAGTTTTATTAGGTACAGTTCAAGGCTATGGATTAGCAGTAGGTTTAGAGTCATCAGCTAATTTAGTTATTAATCCAGGATTTTTTTTTAAAATATCGACAGTAACAACAATAGTTGCTGGAACAGTATTTTTAATGTGGTTAGGTGAGCAAATTACTCAACGTGGAATTGGCAATGGTATTTCTTTAATAATTTTTTCTGGAATTGTTGCTGAAATTCCAAGAGCTTTAGTGACAACTTTTGAATTAGGAAAGACTGGAGCAATTTCAGGCTTAATGATCTTTTTTATTATTATTTTATTAATTGCAACAATAATGTTTATTGTTTTCATGGAAAGAGCACTAAGAAAAATTCTTATTAATTATCCAAAACGCCAAATGGGAAACAAAATGTATGGTGGTGACTCCTCACATTTACCATTAAAAATTAATTCAGCTGGCGTTATTCCAGCAATATTTGCATCTGCTTTATTATTGCTACCAGTTACATTTTCTAACTTTAACTTTTCAAATAATGAAACATTTTTAAATATCTCATCTTTTTTTACTCAGGGACAACCACTGTATATGCTCTTGTATGCAAGTGGGATTATTTTCTTTACTTTCTTTTATACATCAATTGTATTCAATCCAAATGAAACAGCTGAGAATTTAAGAAAATATGGTGGATTTATACCTGGGATAAGACCAGGCGAGAGCACAGCGATTTATATAGATAATATTTTAACCAAACTTACAACTATTGGTGCATTATATTTAACTTTAGTTTGCTTAATGCCCGAGTTTTTGATAGCCAACTATCCAATTCCTTTTTATTTAGGCGGAACATCAATTTTAATAGTTGTAGTTGTAGCTATAGATACAGTAACCCAAATTCAAACTAGACTGATGAGCTCACAATACGAGCAATTAATTAAAAAAACGAAGTTTGGAAAGTAGCTAGTGAATATTATAATTTTTGGTCCTCCTGGAGCTGGAAAAGGAACTCAAGCTAAGAATCTTGTAAATAAACTAAATAGCTTCCAAGTTTCTACCGGAGATATGCTTAGAGAGGAAATCGAAAATGATTCAGAAATAGGAAAAAAAATAATTAACAATATGAATGAAGGAAAATTTGTTGATGATGAAATTGTAAATAAGCTTCTTGAAAATAAAATTTTTGATCCCAATAAAATGAATAAGTTAATTTTCGATGGCTATCCAAGAACTATAAATCAAGCTAAAAATCTTGACAATCTACTAAATAAATCTCATCAGAAAATAAACTTTATTTTTTTTCTCAATGTTAATAAAGATTCAATCATTAAAAGAATAGAGAAAAGAAAAGTTTTGGAAAAAAGGTCAGATGATGATGCCACAACCATTTTGAAAAGATATGATACCTATATGGAAATAACAAAACCAGTTTTAGATTATTATTCAAAAAAGGAAAATTTTCATGAAATCGATGGATCTATGGAAATAGACATTATTTCACAAAAAATTGAGGAAATATTGAATGTTTAAAACATTGACATTAGAACTTCTTCTTATATAAAAGGCTAAAATTTAATCACAATATATGGCTCGTATAGCAGGTGTAAATATACCACAGAATAAAATCGTCCAAATCGGATTAACTTATATACATGGTATAGGCGATAAGTTCTCTAAGCAGATATGCAAAGACCTAGAGATACCGACTGCGAAAAGAGTTAACGAACTTACAGACGATCAAATTTTGAAAATTAGAGAATATATAGATAAAAATTATACAGTTGAAGGCGACCTAAGAAGAGAAACCTCTTTAAGCATAAAGAGATTAATTGATCTTGCATGCTACAGAGGGTCAAGGCATAGAAAAAAACTCCCTGTACGTGGACAAAGAACAAGATGTAATGCTAGAACAAGAAAAGGAAAAGCAATAGCAATAGCAGGCAAAAAACTAACCCCTCTAAAAAAATAAAATTCATGAGTCAGGAAAAACAAGATAAAAAAGAAAACACTAAAGATACAGAAGTAAAAACTACAAAGAAAAGTTCTTATTCAAAGAAAAAAAAAGCAAAAAAAAATATACTTAATGGTAGAGCTTTTGTACTTTCCACTTTTAATAATACAATAATATCTATTTCTGATACGAGCGGTAATGTTATTTCGTGGTCATCCGCTGGACAAAAAGGGTTTAAGGGTTCTAGAAAATCTACTCCATATGCTGCACAAGTAGCTGCAGATACAGCCGCTGCAAAAGCTTTAGAATATGGAATGAAAACTCTGACAGTAGAAATTAAAGGTCCTGGATCAGGAAGAGAAACAGCATTAAGAGCATTACAGGCTAGAGGCTTTAAAATATTATCTATAAAAGATACAACACCAATGCCACATAACGGAACTAGACCACCAAAAAAAAGGAGAGTATAAATGGAAACTGCTGATGTTAATATTAAAAATTGGAAATCATTAATTAAGCCACCTAAATTAGATATTAAATTAAGTGATGATAAAACTCACGCTACTATTACAGCTGAACCCCTTGAAAAAGGATATGGTCTTACATTAGGAAATTCTTTAAGAAGAGTTCTGCTATCTTCTATAAGAGGTGCTGCTGTAACTTCAGTTCAAATTGATGGAGTATTACATGAATTTAGTTCAATTAAAGGTGTAAGGGAAGACGTAACAGATATTGTGTTAAATATTAAATCGTTAGCTTTAAAAAATCATTCAGAAGGTACAAAAAAACTTATTCTTGACGCAAAAGGTCCAGGGGAAATTAAAGCTTCTAATATTTTACCTGTAACTGACATAGAAATACTAAATCCTGATCTTGTTATTTGTAATCTAGATGAAAATACTAATTTTCATATGGAAATGAATGTAAATACTGGCAAAGGTTATGTCTCAGCAGATTTAAATAAACCTGAAGATCCACCATTAGGATTAATTCCAATAGACTCTTTATATAGTCCAGTAAAAAGAGTTTCTTATTCAGTGAGTACAGCCAGAGAGGGAAAAGCTCTAGACTATGACAAGCTTATAATGGAAGTTGAAACAAATGGTTCAATTTCTGCCGAGGACGCAGTTGCTTATGCAGCAAGAATTTTTCAGGATCAATTAGGAATGTTTGTTAACTTTGATGAACCACAGGAAGTTATTGTAAGAGAAACACCAACAGAACCAGAGTTTAACAAAAACTTATTAAGAAAAGTTGACGAATTAGAACTATCAGTAAGATCAATGAACTGCTTAAAAAATGATAATATTGTATATATTGGAGATCTTGTTCAAAAATCAGAGGGTGAAATGCTAAGAACACCTAATTTTGGAAGAAAATCACTAAATGAAATTAAAGAAGTTTTGACTGGCATGTCTTTGTATCTTGGC
>MDTB01219135.1_pt1 | contig 11638 bp, 11 predicted proteins | sample 811161 | NCBI WGS metagenome assembly MDTB01 (sample SAMN05326650, study PRJNA326480) | marine metagenome | isolation source: seawater | place: Mediterranean Sea | collected 2009
TATACTAAATAATTAGGTTGGTAAGTAACTGCTAAATCGGCTTGGTGGCAGTTATATAAACGAGGATGGACTTAACAGATGAGGGGTTTAGTGATTGGGGCTGGAGTTATAGGGGTAACAAGTGCATGGTATCTCGCCAAGGCTGGACATGAAGTGACGGTAATTGATCGGCAGGAAACGCCCGGGACCGGAACGAGTTTTGCCAACGGTGGGCAAATTTCTGTGGGGCAGGCCGAGCCGTGGGCTAACCCAGCTGCGCCCTACAAAATCGTTAAGTGGTTGGGAAGAGAAGATGCACCTCTTATGTTTAGGTTGCGTTGCGATCCTAAGCAATGGTCTTGGGCTCTTAAATTTCTGAGAGAATGTTTGCCATCAAGAACGCAAAACAATACCTTAACCTGCCTGCGTCTTGCTGATTACAGTAGAAATAAATTGAAAGAACTCAGAGCCGAGACCGGAATAACCTATGATGATTTGCAAAAGGGAATCTTAACATTGCACTCCGATGAGCGGGAATTTGAGATGGCATGTAATCGCGTAGACATTTTTAAAAAAAACGGGGTAGATATACAAATAAAGTCGAAGTCCCAGGTTTTAGAACTCGAGCCGGCGTTGAAAAAGAGTCACGTAGATATCGTCGGAGCGACTTTTGCTCCGGACGACGAATCAGGGGACGCGCATATATTTACTAACAAAATGAAAGTTTTGGCGGAAAAAAATGGAGTTACGTTTGGCATGGGGGTAGAGGCCTTAAATTTTCGCACAAATCAAAGTAAAGTGAATTATTTGGAAGCAAATGTGGCAGGGCGATGTGAAAATTTTTCCGCGGATGCATATGTTGTAGCATTGGGGAGCCATAGTCCAGACATATTGTCAAAAATTGGAGTCAAAATACCAGTTTACCCCGTGAAAGGTTACTCGGTCACCATACCACTTGAAAATACGGAATTGGCCCCGACAGTTTGTATAACTGACGAAAATGCGAAAATAGCCATATCTAGGCTCGGTTCTCGGTTAAGAGCTGCGGGAACCGCGGAATTAGCGGGTTATGATTTGTCTATACGAGACGAAAGATGTGAAGCGATAATTTCGAGGGTAAAAAAGTTGTTTCCGGAGGTCGGGGGATTTAGTAAAGCACGTAAATGGTCAGGCCTAAGACCCGCAGTCCCCAGCAATATTCCGATTATAGGAATGACAAAATATGAAAACCTATATGTGAATACTGGTCAAGGTACTTTAGGTTGGACACTGGCGTGCGGTTCCGGCATCGGGCTTGCAAACGTTATAAGCGAAAAACCGCAGGATATTAATTTTCCGTTTTTAAACTGATGAGTAGCCTGTGAGGGGCGATGGTAGGTATATGTCGCATTTTTTTATAATTCGGCTCTGTATTTTTGGCATAACTAGTATAGGAGAAATATGAAATGGCACTTTGGTTGAAGGAGGGTATCTCAGAGGAAGAGGATGCCAAAAATCTTGGAAAAGTTAGAAAGACAGTGGAAGATGTTTTGGATGATATAAAAAATCGGGGCGATGAGGCGGTCAGAGTTTTATCCTCAAAATTTGATAACTGGAATCCAGAGAAGTTTCGATTAAGTGAAGGTCAAATCGCTAAATGCATGGAATCTTTACCTCAGCAAGCAATAGATGATATTAAATTTGCGCAGGCGCAAATTAGGAATTTTGCAAAAATACAAAAAAATGCATTAAGGGATGTCGAGGTCGAGACTTTACCAGGGGTTATTCTTGGACACAAAAACTTACCGGTGGGCAGTGTAGGGTGCTACGTACCCGGGGGTAAATATCCGATGGTAGCTTCTGCTCATATGTCAATCGTGACTGCTAAGGTGGCAGGGGTTGACAGGGTTATAGCCTGCGCACCACCTTATAAAGGTAGCCCTCATCCTGCTATTGTTACTGCGATGTATCTGGCCGGAGCAGATGAGATTTACGCGCTCGGTGGAATTCAGGCGGTGGGGGCTATGGCTTTGGGCACACAAACGATAAAGGCGACAGATATGATTGCAGGGCCCGGAAATGCGTTCGTTGCCGAAGCGAAAAGGCAACTATCGGGTAGAGTCGGAATTGATCTTTTTGCGGGACCCACAGAGACACTTGTGATTGCAGATGAAACAGTGGATGGAGAAATGTGCGCCACTGACCTGCTCGGTCAGGCTGAGCATGGACCGAATTCTCCCGCTATTTTACTGACTACCTCTCGAGCATTAGCTATGGATACAGTATTGGAGATAGAGAAGCAGTTAAAAATTTTAGAAACTGCTGAAGTGGCGGGCCAAGCATGGCGTGAATATGGACAAGTCATTCTCTGTGAAGATGATTCAGAGATGGTTGAAGTGGCGGATCAAATAGCCTCTGAGCACGTTCAGGTTATGACAAAAAATCCCGATTTTTTTCTTAGGGAGTTGAAAAATTATGGAGCTCTCTTTTTGGGCCCGGAAACGAATGTATCATTCGGAGATAAGGTAATTGGAACTAATCATACGTTGCCAACGAGAAAAGCTGCCCGTTACACGGGAGGTTTGTGGGTTGGGAAATTTATTAAAACTTGCACCTATCAAAAAGTTTCTCCGGAGGCGAGCGCTTTGATTGGAGAGTACTGTTCTCGGCTATGCGCACTTGAGGGTTTTGCTGGACACAAGGCCCAAGCGGATATTCGGGTTACTCGTTATGGCACAAAGTGAGCTAGGGGAAAATTAATGGAAAGCTTGTATGATGACGTTATGATGGAACACATTAAGAATGTAAGAAATTACAGGGAAATTGAGGCACCGACTAATATCGCAAAAGGAACAAACCCTCTTTGCGGAGATCAATTTAGTGTTTTTTTAAAGTTAGATAACGATATTGTTGTAGATTTAAGTTTTCAGTGTGAATGTTGTGGTATCTCGATGGCGTCAGCGTCAATGATGACCGAGGTCATAAAAGGTAATTCATTAAAAGACGCGAGGAAGGTGATAGCGGAATTTAAGGATTTTATGCGCGACAATGTTGATAGCTTAAGCGTTGGCGGTGATTTGGCGGCGGTGGCTGAGACAGTTGTAAAGTTTCCCTCTAGAATCAACTGCGCTTTGCTAGGATGGAAAACCCTAGAAACTGCTTTGAAAGGAGAAAAAGAGATTACTGTAAAGTAGCGGGTGTTAATTCCAAGGCGACTCATCTAAAGGGTACATTGGTCGCCTGATATTTTTGTAATCGAACAATTTCCAGTCCGAAGATGTTACGCCCGATCCATTGCAGTAAATTATTTCCGTAGCCATGGTGCTAAAGATCGGCTTGAAGTACATTCGTGATTTAAGTATTAAATATCGTTTTTTTGTAGGATTAAGCCCCACGCTCGTGAAGACTCCTAAATCCCAGGGCTCTTGTAGTTTTTCTGTTATAACAATTTCGGCTCTATCTGTTTCAAACAAAACGGTGTTGCCCATAAACATCTTCATTCCAGTAAATTGTGGGCCGGTTACGATATATTCCCCGCTAGTGATATTTTTAACAAAACCAGTTAGCTGTAAAGGCTCTCCTTTTTTCTTTATTGCAGGCATGTCGACTTTACCTCCAATTTTTAAGCTTACTTCGTTTCCTTTGCCAGCTTGAATAAGTGTTTTTACCGCCTCAGGGTCTCTTACCGGACCAACTCCTATTTGGTCCAAATTATAATCTAAGGCAATCTTTAGCACATCCATAGTGTCTTGGGTTCCCCCTGAAGCGCAATTGTCGGAATGGTCTATGAGAAGAACAGGACCTTTTTCAAATTTGGCTGCTTTTGATAGAGCTGTTTTAAGCGGAATGTCCCGCCAAATAAATCGCGTACGATTCTCCCACGCTAAATTCATAATTTTGTTACAGGTTGTTTCGCCTAATTCTTTGTCACCATTGGTTACTACAACCGAGCTCATTCCGGCTGAAGGAATATCTGCCATTGGAAATCCGCCAAAAGCTGAGGCAGCTAGTACTTCCCCAGTTTCTAGTTTCTTTGCTAGTCCTACATATTCTCGCATCGCACCTTTGTCTGTATCCATTTTGAGGGTATGTGCCAATATCGGTGAATTTTTCCAAACCATTACGGGTTTAATTTTTCCTTTTAAAGCATCGATAAGTATAGATCCAGCCAAAAAACCTGTTTCAAACATATCTATATGCGGATAGGTTTTATAGCCGGCAATTACGTCACAGTTTTTGACCATTAGATCCGTAACATTTGCGTGTAGATCAAGCGAGACTGCGATTGGAACTTCTGGGTTTATGTCTTTAAGCCTGTGCAGTAAATTTCCCTCCCCATCCAAGGGGCCGTTTTTGACCACCATTGCTCCGTGAAGATCTAAAAAAATCGCATCGCAACCAAGTTTTGCTTCCGCACATATTAGGTCACAAATCTTCTCATAGGCTGCTAGATCAACTGGTCCGCTGGGTAGGGCAAGTCCAGCAACGGGTGTCGATATATCGGCATTTAATTTGTTCGCCAATTCGATAAAAGCGCCTATGGGAGTCTTAGTCCCTGACATTGCTCGCACAACTTCGTCACCAACATAGGGGCCATTGGGACCAAACGATTCCCACGGAGTGGGAATAGGAGAGAAAGTATTAGTTTCATGCTCCATTTGTGCAACTAAAAATTTCACAAGCAACAACTCCTTTGATTAAAAGTATTTGCTAAATTGAGCTATTTATTGCCCATTTAAGTGTGTCGATAATGATATCTATATGTTTTTTTTCCGCGATGAGGGGAGGGGTTAAAGCTATATTTTCGCCAGCCGGACGAACCAACACATTTTTTTCAAAACATTTTTCAAAGATATCGTATGCACGTTGCGAAGGTTTTTCCGCAATGGGTAAAAATTGTATTCCACACATCAGACCATAGTTACGAATATCTACGACATTACGAAGACCCTTTAAAGAATGAACCGCATCTTCAAAATAGCTACTGAGTTCATTACTTCGTTCAAACAAGTTTTCGTCGCGATATACTTTAAGGGTAGCGTTTGCAGCTGCGGTTGCAAGAGGATGTCCCGAATAGGTATATCCATGGTAAAACTCTATGGCCCAATCCGGGCCATGCATAAACGCATTATATATATCCGAATTTACGATAACTCCTCCCATCGGAACTGTGCCGTTTGTAACTCCTTTGGCAAATACAATCATGTCGGGTGTGACCTGGAATTTTTGGGCGGCGAAAGCCTCTCCTGTCCTACCAAATCCAGTAATTACCTCATCAAATATCAATAAAATTTTATACTTACTACAAATCTCACGCAGCCTTTTAAGGTATCCTCTAGGTGGAACCAAAACTCCGGCCGATCCGGAGATGGGTTCTACGATTACCCCGGCGATATTTGACGGATCATGTAGTAATATAATGTTCTCCAACTCATCTGCTAATTCAACCCCCGAATTAGGTTCACCTTTTGAGAATGCATTTTTTTCTATATTCAAGGTATGGGGAAGATGATCGACTCCGGGAATCAGTGATGAGCTGAACATTTTTCGGTTGGGCACTATTCCACCGACTGAGATGCCACCAAAACCTACTCCGTGGTACGCCTTTTGCCGACCAATGAATCTGTGTCTTTGACCGTCGTTTTTTGCGCGGTGATATCCCAAGGCAATTTTTAGGGCACTGTCTACCGCTTCCGAACCAGAGCTAGTAAAAAAAACGTGATTAAGTCCAGAGGGCGCTATATTGGTGATTGATTCAGCCGCCCTGAAAGCTCCCTCGTGAGACATATTAAACGCTGTCGCATAATCTAATTTTTCAACCTGCGATTGGATAGCTTTTACTATCGGTTTGCGGCAATGCCCTGCGTTAACGCACCACAACCCAGCAATTCCGTCTAGGATGGATTTTCCGGTGCTAGTTTTGTAATACATGTCTTTCGCATTCTCTATCAAGCGAGGGGATGCTTTAAATTGTCTGTTAGGAGTGAATGGCAGCCACAAGGGGTCCATATTAATTTCCTTACCGCTTGCAAGTTTTTCTAAATTGAATTTATCTCTTACATTCATCATGCCCTCCGCTGTGGAAACGGTTTTACAAAAATTCTGCGTATTCTAAGTATAGCTCGAAGCAATTTTTTATCCAATTGGGTTGTCGATGGAAATTTGTTGGCTTATGCTTAGGGTAAAACTTGTATAAAACGACGCATACACGGGTAAACTTATGGATATAAAATTATCTCAGGAAGATGAAAAATTCAAAAATGAGGTTAGGGATTTTGTCGCCAACAAATTGCCTAAAGACATTGCTCGCAAGGTTTTAGAGCATAGACACATTGGGAAAGAAGACACTGGGAGGTGGCATGCAGCGCTTTTTAAAAAGGGTTGGGCCGCTCCGAACTGGCCTTCAGAATCGGGCGGGGCACAGTGGACTGCTTTGCAGCAGCACATTTTTGACGAGGAAGCCTCAATCGCGGGTGCCCCACGGTTATCTCCGTTCGGTATTAATATGATTGGCCCAGTGTTACTTGAATTTGGAACGGCTTACCAAAAAGAGCGATTTCTTCCAAAAATTTTGTCTGGGGAGGAATGGTGGTGCCAGGGATATTCCGAGCCTGGTTCGGGATCAGATTTAGCGTCTTTAAGGACGCAAGCTCAATTAAAAGAAGGAAAATATATTGTAAATGGACAGAAAACCTGGACTACCCAGGCGCATTGGGCAGATATGATGTTTTGTCTAGTTCGAACTGGTCAAGAGGGAAGAAAACAGGACGGAATTTCGATGTTGCTTATTGATATGCACCACCCGGGAGTCGAGGTAAGGCCTATTTCCACGATTGATGGGGGCAACCAAGAAATTAACGAAGTTTGGCTTCAAGACGTCGAAGTTCCCGCAGAAAATATTGTGGGAGAAGAGGGTCGAGGGTGGACCATAGCAAAGTATCTTTTGTCCCATGAGAGGACTAACACAGCTGGAGTTGGTGCATCAAAAAGGGAATTAGCTATTCTTAAACAAATTGCTTCAAGTGAGACGTTGGGCGGAAAACCAATCATAGAGGATGCGCTTTTCCGAGATAAAATTACTAAACTGGAAATTGACCTGTTAGCTCTTGAATGGACTGTTTTGAGAGTTGCCGCGGTTGAGGCCAACGGAGAGGCGCCAGGACCCGAGGCCTCTATCCTAAAATTACGTGGTACGGAGATACAACAGGAGCTAACTGAGCTTCAAATGGAGGCGATTGGTCCCAATGCTCTGCCGCATTTGCCGATGTCATTGGAGGATAATTGGATCGGACCTAACGTTGGGCCTAAATATGCGACACCTTTAGCATCTCGATATTTCAATTATCGTAAGGTGTCCATTTATGGCGGGACTAACGAGATTCAAAGAAATATAATTTCGAAAAGAGTTTTGGGTTTATAGTGAGGTGTATAGATTTGGGAAAGAGTGATTAACTATGGATTTTTCATTTTCAGAGGAACAAAAATTACTGAAAGACTCGATCGATCGGTTTTTAGAAAAAAATTACTCTTTCGAGCTTCGCCAATCCATGATCGATGAAAGGCAAACTATGTCAGCAGAGGTTTGGCAGGGGTTGGCTGGCTTAGGTGTACTGGGGGTGCCGTTTTCTGACAAATATGGTGGATTTGGAGGAGGTGGTATTGAGACCATGCTAATAATGGAATCTTTGGGTAATCATCTCGTGATCGAACCATACTTATCCACAGTTGTTCTCGCCGGAGGGTTGGTAGATCGAGGAGCTGCAGATTGGCAAAAACAAATTATTTTGCCAGGAATAATAGACGGAACAATGCTTCTATCGTTCGCTCACGCTGAGCCCCAATCCCGATTTTCCGTCAATCATGTTGAAACGGTAGCAAAACCAGATGGCAGCAACTGGGTTATTGAGGGAAAAAAATCATTGGTTCTGCACGGTCCGGCAGCTGAAAAGGTAATAGTCTCGGCACGAACCAGTGGAGAGATGAACGACCTAGACGGTGTATCATTGTTCATTGTCGAATGTGACGAGGAAGCACTGGGTGGACACGAGTACCCACTCTATGATGGAACTAGGGTTTTGGACCTTCAACTAAATCGAGTCAAGGTCGGTCCTGACTCCTTGATTGGTCCAATTGGTAAGGCGATGCCGTTAATAACGGAGATTATCGATAGGGCGGTGGCAGCGCTTTGCGCTGAAGCTATTGGTGTAATGGATCGTACCCATCAGATGACGCTAGATTATTTAAAAACAAGGGAGCAATTTGGTGTGCCGATAGCGAGATTCCAAGCGCTTCAGCACAAATCGGTGGATATGTTTATAAATCTAGAGCAGGCGAGATCTATGTCTGTTTTAGCTTCTGGTTCTCTGGGTTTTTCTTCTTCTCTGGAAAGGAGCAAGGCAGTTGCCGCAGCCAAGGATTTTATTGGTAGGGCTGGACGTTCACTTGGCCAGGAAGCCATCCAGTTGCATGGAGGTATGGGGATGACTCAAGAGTTGGCGGTTGGGCACTATTTCAAAAGGTTGGAAGCAATAGATGTTATGTTTGGAAATTCATCCCATCATAGGAGGGAGTTTGCAAATTTCGACGGTCAAGACAATCCAGTTGAGTACACTCAACCAAGAAAAAAGTGGAAACAAATTTAGGTTTTTTACCTTCCCGTTGTTAATTCCGTGAACGTAGTGAAGAGTTATTGGGAAGATTTTCGTGTTGGTGAGAGAGTCCTGATGGGGTCCGTGAAAGTTACCAAGGAAGATATTGTTAGGTTTGCGGTAGAATACGATCCGCAGTTATTTCACATCGATGAAAAGGCGGGTGAAAGTTCTATTTTTGGGGGGTTAATTGCCAGCGGCTGGCATACTTGCTCACTGGTCATGAAAATGATGTGTGATTCTTATCTACTGGATTCGGCCAGCATGGGGTCTCCGGGAATGGAAAATATCAAATGGGTTAAGCCGGTTCGGCCAAATGACGTTTTGACCGGGTTCAGAACTACCATTGAGACAAAAAGCTCGCGTAGTAAACCCGATAGAGGTTTTGTTAAAACTCTGTTTGAAGTGTTCAATGATAGTCAAGAACTAGTAATGTCGATGGAGGGTGTGGGAATGTTTAGGCGTAAAAATGTTAATAAAAAATAAAACCAATTCTTTTTTACATACAGTCCATGTTTTGTTTCGGCGTGAGGATATTGTTGAGGAGAAAAACTTAAAAAATACAGTTGTTGTTGTCCTTGATATCCTTTTTGCCACCACAACGATAGTCAGTGCCATCGCTAATGGGGCAAGACTGGTTATCCCGGTTCGAGACGAGAAAAGTGCTCGTGAAGTTGCAAGTCAATATACCCGAGAGTCATCGGTCTTAGCGGGAGAACTGTATGCAGAAACCATTTCAGGCTTTGCCTCTCCGACTCCGCTAGCTCTAGGTGAAACCGGCTTAAAAAATAAAGTTTTGATTTACTCGACAACTAACGGAACCGTTGCACTTAACCAAGCATCCGAATCGAATACGGTCTACGTTGGATCATTAATCAATGCTAAAGCTGTTGTTGAAAAAATTTGTTCTTTTGATAGAAATAAATCGATTTTGGTTTTATGCTCCGGGTCAATGGGATTACCCAACTTAGAGGATGCTTATGGGGCAGGGTATTTTGTCGACCTATTAATGAAGCACAGATCTGGCGACATTAAGACTTATTCGGATGCAGCTCTAGCTGCTCAACGGATTTTTTTATCGGGTCAACCGGAGGAAACACTTTTTTTGTCTAGAGTGGGGAGACTTATGGTTGAGCGTGGAAAAGAGAGAGAAGTTAAATACGCTGCCAACCTTTCTAAGCTGGACATTGCACCAGAATTAGAAAATAATCAGGTAGTAGTTAAATAGTTAGAGAGGGTTTTATCGGTGAAATATAGGGTGTTTTTTTTCGCGATTATGATTGGTTTTCAGGGTTCTACGTTGGCTGCGGTAGACTGCGCACGCGCAAAAGAAAACGTTGATAAATTAGTTTGTTTTAATAGTAAAGCGGCTGCTGCAGAGGAAAGAATGGCTCTCGCTTTTCACCATGCATTACAGAGGGGAGTTTCTCCCGAGATACTTAGACAGACACAGTCTCACTGGAAGAAAAACGTGCGAGATGTTTGTATTAATGTCGAATGTATTGTCGGCGCTCACGAGGAAAGAATAGCTGAGTTATATGAACTTCAATGACTAAGGTTATCGATCCAGTCGGCGCTAATAGGCTTGGATAAATCTTGTTCCATGAAAATAGAGCGTAGGAGAATGACCAGCTCTGCGCGACTCTCGGGTGAAATGTTTGAACCAGGCGCCCTCACGGTACTTGAAGAAATTGCTTGTCGTAACTTTAGAATTTCTTTCCTGATCGCCACTCCTGGTTGTTGCTCAAAAACAATTAAGGGTAGGAAGCGTTGGTATAATTCCAGTGCTTTATTTTCGTCATTGCGATCTATGGAATCCTTCAAAGCAATCAATAATTCAGGAAAAGCAAATCCTGTGTTGAAACCGTCGGATCCGGCTTTTAAATCAAATAGTCCGTAGAGACCTCCAAGCCCAGTTAGTACAGAAGTGGTTTTTAGTTTTTGTTTTAAAGCTCTTATTTTTTTAGAAGTGGGGACGGCTTCTTCCTTTATGCACTGTATGGATTGGTTGTTTTCCACCAGTTTGATAATCGTTGCACTTGGCATTTGCACACCGGAAGATGCAGGATGGTCTTGAAGAACTATTGGTAGCGGCATTACTCTTGATATCATGTGGTAATGATTGATAATCTTTGACTCGTTTAGACCGGGTTCGTTATGTGGGGTAACCATTACTGCGCTCGCCCCGAGCTTGTATGCACTTTGAGAGAAGTTGCAAGCCATAAGCGTTCCGCCAGCACTGGTTCCCACTATTACCGGCATTTTCCCAGCAGCATTTACAGTTTGTTTAATTATTTCTTCCCTTTCATTATCCGTTAGTCGATTGGCTTCTCCCAACACTCCAAGGACGGTTACCCCATCAACGCCAATTTTTTTCATTAGATTAACCAGTCTCTCTAAGGATGAAAAATCTACACTTTCATCATGATGAAATGGGGTTACAAGTATTGGGAAGATGCCATTAAAATTCATAACAAATATCTTTCGGGTTGTTGTTTCAATAAGTTTTGAAGTGCTACGATATAGCTTACCAAATAAAAGACTTTAGGGGGACAGACTATGGATATGCCTATAAACAAATTGAAAAAAAATCTTTTGCAGGGAAAAAATCAATTTGGTTGTTGGTTAAGTTTGGGTAGTGGAGCTGTGGCGGAAACGTGTGCTTGGGCAGGCTTCGATTGGCTCCTGATTGATACAGAGCACTCGCCGACCGAGATTAGTGAAGTTCATCACCAGCTTCAAGCAATCCACGGGCATGAAACTTCTCCCATAGTTAGAGCGTATTGGAACGATACGGTTTTTATAAAACGACTTTTAGATCTTGGTGTTCAGACACTGTTGATACCATACGTTGAAAATGCTGAGGAGGCAAAAAATGCTGTGGCGGCTGTCAAATATCCACCAAAAGGAAGTCGGGGAGTATCTGGCTTTTCGAGAGCTAATTTTTATGGGAGAGTCGGTGATTATTTTGCGCATGCAGACAACGAGATTTGTTTGATGCTTCAAGTTGAATCAGTAACCGCCGTTAAAAA
>MDTB01191354.1_pt1 | contig 11637 bp, 11 predicted proteins | sample 811161 | NCBI WGS metagenome assembly MDTB01 (sample SAMN05326650, study PRJNA326480) | marine metagenome | isolation source: seawater | place: Mediterranean Sea | collected 2009
AAAACCAATGTGTTTCGACAACAAAAAACCACGCATCCTTGGCGGAGTGGTCTAACGCGACCGACTTAAGCTCGGTTTCCTTCGGGAGCGCAGGTTCGAACCCTGCAGGATGTATAATAGGATTTCACACAGCAAATTTCAACTAAGTCTTATTTACTTGAATCTTTTGAAATCCGACACCAACAAGGTCCCATAGCTCAGTTGGTTAGAGCGCGGTGCTTATAGTTATCAACTATGCTAACGGAGTTTAACAGCTCCATAACGCACTGGTTCCAAGGAACGCCGAGGCCGCGGGTTCAAGCCCCGCTGGGACTATTAATAAGAAACCATACAGCAATATCTAATGTATTTTAACAAAACTCTGCGGGTTCAATTCCCGCCTTACACACGAATGTGTCTGCATCTGGTTGGTGGTTATAAAAAATGGTTTCTGTAAAACAAACTTAATGTAGAACACCGCAACAACTCTTTTTTCCGAATTCTAATCAGAACGGGCGGGTTCGAATCCCGCGCTGGAGAACACCAGTGTCTGGCTGGCCGTATAAAAAATATTCTACATGATAACAACAACATATAATCTCACCCAAATCCCCCATGGTCTAGTGGTTAGGATCCGCGCCTTTCACGCGCGTGGCCGGGGTTCGATTCCCCGTGGGGGAGATATTAAGATTGGAGACAGCAAACAACCTATATATTGATTAATTTCGTGGAGTTAACAACCCCGAATGACATTCTGGAAAGACAGATATCCTAATATCCAATCTGTAACACACAACACAAATTAAAGATGTCCACAGCAAACAAATCACAAATTATTAGACTTCCAATCTAACCAATAGTAACATAGCATCTTGACAACTCCAACTAAGTTTAAGCAGAGTGGCACAGTGGAAGCGCGTTGGGCCCATAACCCAAAGGTCGATAGATCGAAACTATCCTCTGCTAACCTCGTTTTAGCTCAGTTGGTAGAGCGCGGGATTGTAGTGGTAAGAGCATAACTCAAACAATATTCCTGCGGTCGCTGGTTCGAATCCAGCAGACGAGAACAAGTCCTTTAAAAAGGCAAATATAGCCCCCGTGGCCCAATGGATAAGGCGACAGACTTCTAATCTGTAGATTGCGGGTTCGAGTCCCGCCGGGGGTCTATTAAAGACACACACAGCAAACCTTATTGTTAATTAAAACAACCCAACGTGTCTTGAAATAAAAAAAATGGTCCCATAGTGTAGTGGTTAGCACTTAGCACTTTGAATGCTACATCCCGAGTTCGAATCTCGGTGGGACCTAATTTTTTATTTGTATATTTTAGATGTCATGTCCGAGCGGTTAAGGAGATGGACTGCTAATCCATTGGGCTTTGCCCGCGCAGGTTCGAATCCTGCTGACATCGCATTTTTGTCCGCCCTAGTGGTGTAGTGGTAACATTGTTGCCTTCCAAGCAATAGCCTCGGGTTCGATTCCCGGCTGGGGCATTAAAAATAAAAATTGATAAAAAAGAATTATTTATAAAATGAGTAATGACACTATGAGCACTACAATTATTATAATAGGTTCCGAATCTGATACTAACAAGTCTATTCCAGAACAACTTCATGATGTAGGTAAGAAGTTGGCGAAACTGATGTATTCCCCATCAACCACATCTCTTAACGATAAGTCTATTATTGTTATCTTTCCTTATGAACATAGTAGTGCGCCCATAAAGGCAGATAGTGATTCTTTAAAGGAAGTTGTCGCACTCCAGAATAGTATACGACATATTGTTCGACATGGTATAAAACATGGAATAGATATTAAGATTCAGGAACATCCAAGCAACTAATAATTAAAATTTATAAAACTACTTAAAAATATACATACTACAATATATATGAGTATGGTTCTGAACCACTCATATCAAGGATTCACACAGCAATGTTATAGTTTTTTAGAGTAACTACAAATGAATCCTGACTACCTAATTAGGTCCCTTAGCTCAGTTGGTTAGAGCGTTCGACTGTTAATCGAAAGGTCACAGGTTCAAACCCTGTAGGGACCGGTTTTAGAAAATATATATTTAAAAAAATAAAAAAAATTAAATTAAATCACAATTTTTTTTTCTAACACTTATAATAGGTTTCACCTCATTCGACAAATTTCACAAAACTATGGTATTTTGACTTTTATATCCCATACATTATCAGATGTAGTAGTCGAGATTTTAGAAGGGTACTCGACATTAAATTAAACACCCTTTAGGGAGTAATGTCCCACACATATTAGAGAATTATATTAGATTTAATTCTCATGGGATCTAAAAATACCAACAGCACATAAATATTGACTTACAATACAATCAACACAACACTCGTAGCACTTAGAAAGTATTCTGATTATACAAAATAGAATTGATTCAGTTCTTCTATTTCTGTGTAAGAATACACGCAGCATATTTTATTATCATAATATAATAATTAAATTTATTATAATATTTGGGAGGGTTATTTCGTGTTACTACATAAATGTGGATAAGGTTGGTGTCTAGCTGAGCACATAGGCACATGTAGTATACCATCGAGGTATATACCAGTAGAGGTATATACCAATAGAGGTAATATACCAATAGAGGTAATATACCAATAGAGGTAATATACCATCTATAGGATGGGAGAAATAACAAATTATATATATAGATATTAAATGTGGAGAAGGTTGGTGTCTAGCTGAGCACATAGGCACAATATCTATAACCATATCTATCATGTATTAAGTTTATAGCAATGGCAGAAAAGCGTTAGTCCACTTGACTATAAATGAGGATATATGATAAGATTGACTTTGACGACGACGACCAAGAAGGATCAGTAGCAGGTAGGTAATATAAATATAGTATATTAACCCCTTTTTCCCCCACTTTAGGATTAGACTTTTAGGACTTTTTGCATAGATTATAGCGTTTCTTGTATAGAACTTTTGCTTTAATTTTGCGGATATTTACCGACATATAGACCAAACTTATAGACCAAAACAAAAAAATATAAAAAATAAAATAAAAATATAAATGCGCCTTGAAGCTATTATTGAATATGTTATTTATCACGTATAAATAGTTAATTCAATAATTATGTGGATTAATTTTCACGTTGACATTTGGGAATAGACCAATTAAAAAGACATATTCTAAACGGTAGTTTATTATTTTTAAAATAATAAAATGAGTTCGATTCTCATTATGTCTACAATACATTAGCACGCCACCTATAATGATAGGTGAATTGGGTGTTTAAATACGGACTCTTAACATTTTTTTTCATCTTTTACGACATGTTTCTTTAACAAGTCATTAGTAATTCTTTTAAAAAATTGATTTGAACACAACTCATTCAAATTTAGCATATATCATGTTCAACTCAAACTCACAATCTCGCACGCTACCTAATTCTTGGCATATGCCATCACCACCATTATCTCGACGCAATCGGTTTAACGATTGGGCACACGAAGATGATGTAGAAAACACCAATGAACAGGTTGGTGCGTCACATACACCATCACATCATACACCACTGACTCCTACAAATACATTTCATACACCATCATTTCATACACCACTGACTCCTACAAATACATTTCATACACCAGCACATAATACACCACTGACTCCTACAAATACATTTCATACACCAACACATCATACGCCACTGACTCCTACAAATACATTTCATACACCAACTCCATCATTTCCTCCTCCTCCAACTACACATTCATTGTTTTCATGGAGTCTTGGGGATGATTCAGCAGCATCTAACCTATTTCCACCATTGAATACACCATCAAGTCCTCTAGCAAAGTCAGAACCAGTGACATCAACCGAAGAGGAACACCAGGAATATCCAGTAAACAAGGATCCTCTTTATGACCGTAACTATTATCGTGGAGTAATTGATACACACAAGACACGACATGACACACTTGGTAAGATTGATTATATTACTATTCGTGACGTGCTTATGTATGTAACACTAGGTATGTCTGTATGTGATAGTTATCTAGACCAGATTACTAAACTTGTCGTAAAGGAAATTCCAAACCATGTAACCATTGATATTCAGGAAACATCATTTAATGGAAACGCATATATATGTACAACACCAGTATTTAGTTTTGAGCATTATGGTTTGATTGCCAAAATCTGTTTGGACTGGGCGCTGTCAAATCCAGAAAAGTTGGCGCCAAGTTAATTATTTGTAAAAAATACATCTAGGTTTGTATTTTTGAATAAAATTGATATTTTAAATCCCTTTTTTGTATTTAGTAACTTACAGTTATAAACTGACGCTTAAAACACACACACATGACCGTATCAAGCAACATCCCCATAAAAAACAACAAATGTTGTAGTTGTGGTAAATTTAATTGGAGTAAACACGCCATTGAAAGAAAACAAGAGCGTGATATTGCTTTAGATCCATCGGATATTAGTATTGACCATGTATTATCCCTACCATATTACACAAATAATGGTTGTTATCATTATTGTGATTCAAAGGAGGGAATTACATACTATGTAAGAGGTAGAGAGATAGTCACCGTAATTAAACGGAATCCGATTGCTATGGCACGTAGGATTTGCGAAATTAAAGGATGGGAATTTAATAGTTTATGTAGAGATCATCTATTTGGAAATTGTAAAAGAGGAGATAAATGTAAATATGTACATAAGTCACTTTAATTGATTTGATTTTATTATAATGCTAACTTTTTTTTTGTAGTGTAGTCTATAGACTACCTTTAACTTATATGAAATTAAAAAAATTGATTGAACTTATCTAAAGATAATGTTAGGTATAAACCCATTCACAAATCAACAACTCGAAACACTTAAGCAAAACAATGTCTACAAACGCTGCAACAAACGCTTTCGCATCCGCTGCTCGTGGAGCGGCAAACCGTGATGTAGGTGCCAAGGGCGCCAATCAGTTTAAGAGCTCACAGAATCTACTGCTAGATGCTTTCCTAGGTCTCAAGCGGACTTCGACACCAGAGTTTGTCAAGGAGACCATGGATGAGCTTGTTCGGCAGATTACCCATCTTCCACCCGATGAGCGTGGTCTCTGGGTCGCCGACATCTTCCGTCTATGGGTTCACAAGCGGCATCCTCGGTCTGGTGAGAAGGAGAAGATGCTAGGTCGTCAGATGTTCCTGTCACTCTATGACCACTATCCCGAGACCTGTATCGCACTGGTTAATGCGCAGATTTTTGCGGACATGGCATATTGGAAGGATTGTCTTCTCATCTGGGGGATGATTATCGAGATGCCACTCGCTAACAAGGAGAAGTTCGCGAAGTATAATCCGCTCATCGAGGCGTTCCGCGAGTCCATGATGATTCAGCGCACCGATGACCTCAAGGCACTAGATACATTCGTGTCGCCGAAGCGGATTCGTGATATCCTCAAGGCAGACCTAGTGGCACTTGTATCGGCGCCTGGCGCAAAGATTCCATCTATCACCTGGATTGGAAAGTACTGTGTCCGTGAGACTAGTGCCGAGAACAAGCGTCTCTATTGGTGGATCAAGGAGCCTGAGACTGGTCGTCTTCTCCAGCAGTCGCATGTGTCGTTCATGCTTCGTTTCTCGCTGAAGCGTCGTGTGGGGCATGGTCAGTATGAGCCGTGGGGTGCTCGGGAGAGCGTGCCATATGGTGCCAAGGAGTCGTGGCGTAAGCTGAATGCCAAGCTGGATGAGGTTCTTGGTGTTCCCGAGGTCAAGGCAACTCTCGACCGTCTCGATGAGATTGACCCCTCGAAGCTTCCGGGCGAGTTCACCAAGCGGAACATCAAGTTTCTGCTCAATGAGAAGGTGAAGCAGGCACCAGCGCCTGAGCAGGAGCTTCGTGGTAACCGTCGCCCAGACGATGAGACTCGTGTATCGCTCCGAGTGCGGACTCGTGAGATGTTCACCGACCCATCGAAGATGAACGTTGCTACCCTACTGCCACACGAGATCGCCTATGCGGCATACACGAGTAAGAGTCGTGCCAAGACGGACTATCACAATGCGGCATTCGACAAGAAGGCGCTAGATGTCATGGCCGAGTTCGAGAAGACTCGTGCCGAGATGGCTGCCGCGGGTGCTGCCGATGGTGATGCCTCAGCAATTGCTCGTGCGATGGCGAGTGGTCGTATCGTGGGAGTTGCCGATGTCTCAGGTTCGATGGGGACAACTGCTGGTGGTGATGCGCCAAATCGCCCGATCGATATCGCCACTGGTCTTGCCGCCTTTATTGCTCGGGTTGCCGCGCCGCCTTACCGAGGTATCTCAATGTCATTCACCGATGTCCCAACCATCTTCGACCTAACGGTTGGTGGGCGTCCGATGACTGCGAAGGAGAGTCTGACAGAGATGCATCGTCATGTTGGTTACAACACCAACTATAAGAAGATGCACGAGGCACTCATCAACCTCTGTGTCATGAACAAGGTTCCCGAGGCAGACCTGCCAGTCCTATACATCGCATCGGATATGGACTTCGATCAGATGGATAGCACCCTGAAGGCATCGCAGTCATACAACTATAGCACTGGTCGCTATGATACTCCTAGTAATGGACTAACCTCGGAGAAGCGATGGGAGTCTACTCACCAGACCATCATGGGGATGTGGGCAAAGGCGGGTTATCGGAAGATTCCGCTCATGGTGTATCACAACATCAACACGTCTCAGAGTGGTGTCCAGGCAACTCAGAACTTCAAGGGGGTAATCCTTCTCACTGGTCGCTCCGAGCAGGTCATCAAGCTTGTCCTCTACGGCGAGGGTGCTGATGAGACCGAGGAGGAGATTGTGGTCGATGGCGAGGTCACAAAGGTCAAGGTCCAGAATGTGACTCCATATGATACCTTCCGAAAGGCGATGGAGCAGGACCACTTTGCCCTACTGGAGAGTGTGCTACTGGAGTCGCAGGAGGGTCATCTGAGTCTGGTGACGCCAGATACCATCGGTGGATACACGGCAAAGTCTAGCGCATAAATTAAAAACCCCAAAAAAAAAATAAAAAATGATAAAATGACACCTAAATAAAAATAATTGAATATAAATATATTTTTTTTAATTCATTTAAAACTTTACCTTGATTATACTTCAATAAGATGCCGACTATTAATACTATTAATACTCTTCCCTATGATTATTGCGATTTAAATTTATATTATGTTATTTCTAAAAATAAGGAACTCGTATTGACGTCTAATATGATGATAATGGGATTCCTATTCATTCTTTATTGTTTGTATAGTAACTACTCATCTAGAATTAATAGATTAATGAGTATGTTAAATAAATATGTAGAACTAATTGAAAATATAAATGATAACCATAATATGTTTGATTTCGTAAATGGAACACATAATTTGTATGATCCCTCTGGTATGCTAGAATTTTATACCGAGTCTGATTCCGAGTCTGATTCCGAGTCTGATTCCGAGTCTGATTCCGAGTCTGATTCCAAGTCTAAGTCCAATTGCGAAAGTTGTGAAGACTCCGATTCCGAATCCCACCAAGATTCTCATGAAAATGAAGAACCGGTTGAATCTAATAACCGTCGGATTTTGCGTTCTGAAACTCGAAAAAGGGAGACTGAATATGAGTTTGATAGAGACTATAATGTCCCATTAGTTAGAAATCGTAAAAGTAAGTCCGCTTCTACACTCGGTATCCGAGGTAAAACTTGGAATTTAGATTAGTTTATTTTCTCCACGTTTCTGGGAGGTTGTATCTTTTTACATTATATTTTACTGATTTATACAGGAAAAATGCTACTAGTATTATTGCTATAAAAGCGGGGGTTGCTCTATTTAAATGGAATGGTTCCATATTGTTAAAACCATCGGCACTTTTGTATATATCTAGTCCTATTATAGTTAATAAAAGTAGTAATAGTAGTGAGTATTGAAATATCATTACGTATTTATTTTTTACTATTACCGATGGGGCGGTGTTGAATGACCCATCCTCTTTTTCTACTGGACTATCATATATACTTATTACTATAAATCCTAGAAATAACACTACTAAGGGAATTGCTTTTATATAGATATCTTCTCCTGTTATTAATGGTAATCTATCTCGCGCTGTATAAGTATAATAACATAATAACCCCATTATAACAAGTGTAAGATAGTAGTATAGACGATTATATGAAACCTTATATATTGGTTCATCGCCACTATATCGTATAGGACTCGTGATGAAAGTGGATATTACTATTATTATACATAACATCCAGCAAATCCAATATGCTATCACATGTTTGCTCTCATTTAATTTTATATTAGCGATTCTATCACGTATTTCATTATTTAATTCATTTAGTGTATTCTTATTTTTATTTGATAAACCATTATCATTTTCGTTTTTGTTTTTATCATTCTTGTTTTTGTTTTTATCATTCTTGTTTTTGTTTTTATCATTCTCGTTTTTGTTTTTATCACTGGCATTTTTATCTTTATCATTAGCATTTTTGTTTTTATTTTTGTTTTTATCTTTATCACTAGCATTTTTATTATTCTTTTTAGCACCTACAGAAGCATTGTTTGTTTTACCACCTGGAGGCATCTGACCGGGAGGCATCTGACCAGTGGGAGGCATCTGACCAGTGGGAGGCATCTGACCACCTGGAGGCATTTGACCGGGAGGCATCTGACCACCTGGAGACATCATAGAGGACATCATAGCACCACCATATAAATTTATAAACTCAGTCATTATTATAATATATTAATATAATATATGTCGTTACTTTCTCTAGCAATATTTAATTTATCCAGAAAAAGAGCGTTAGAATCATTTAGAACATTTTTAGAAGGTAATCCAGACCAAATTTTAAAGGATAACCTTTATACTATGACCTATATGATTATATTATTATTAGTCACTACTATTCCAGCAGTATTGGTTGCCACAAATTGTAATACAGATAATAAGGTGTTATATGGTATATTAGCGTTTTTATTTAGCGATATCTATTTACTTCAGTGGTCAATAAAGAAATTTGTGCTTAAATATCCAGAATACTGTCCATTGTAAAAATATCACTATATAATATAGTATGTATGAATTTGTAGAAAGATGTGGTAAACATACATTTACATCATTATTTCCAAATGATGTTAAAAATCGTCCTATAGTAATATTGGTAAATATGTTACATATATTGGGTGTATTCGCAATTCAGTTTGGTATTTTACTTCCACCAAATGTTATGAAATACTATATTATTTATTTAGTAATATTGCTTGTATTCTACATTCTTTTAAATAATAGATGTTTCATGACAGAGATTTCAAATTATATAGGTGGTAAAAACTATAATACATTATGTATTAAACTTACCGACGCTAAGAAAATTATGGTGGTATATTTGGTTCTTGCGATATTATTTGAAATATTTCCACAATATTCATTTTATACATTATTAACAGATTTATCGAAAAAAAATCTTTAAATATAGTATAAAATGTTTACATCCGCCGTAGTTGAAAATGCCGTTAAAGCAAACAATGTTCAAGACGTTAATGAAGCAAGACAAGGTAGAGCACTTTTAACCGCTATTTTAATTAGTGTTCTTATCATGATTCTTTTAAATATACTTGTTGGTCCACTTCTCTGGAATTCAGTTTTATCAAGACTAGTTCCTGTTCTTGGAAAGGCAAGATGGTATGATACATTAGCAGTAGCAGTATTATTTGCTCTCATCATCCCACATTAAATTTAATTTCTTAGATATCGTATTTTTTAAATTACTCTATTATGGTAATAATATGGTTTATATCGTAAAAAATAAATAGCATTTATGGAGGTATATTTAAAATTCTATATATATTTAAAAATATTATAGAAATGTATATGGAAGTATATGTGCCTTATGTGATTGTTTCTAGTGTTACTGCTTTTTTAGGTAAGGTTTCTTATTCGTATCTATATCCAGAATCCGAACCTGAACCCGAACCTGAACCTGAAGAAGTTGAGATTGAGTATAATTTAGTTGATACTAATTTAAATGAAAGACATGTTACTAGTAAAAAAGATAGAAGACCACTTGGTGGTTCATTTAATGAAAAAATGAAAAATTTACAAAAAATTCTACAAATAGAGTGTAGACGTAATTATCCTATTAATAACACAAGGAAGGTTCGTGCTAAATGGATAAGATATATTAAAGAGTATGAAACTATAGGACATAGTGAATTTGTGTTTAATCATACTTCCAAACCATACAAATCTAAATAATTTTTTATTTTTGTAGTCTAACTACATAATTCAATTGTCTATAGTTCAAAATTGATTTAACAATCGATACTATCATTTGAGAAATTGCTCACCCCAAATCAACAAACCGATTTCGAAAACTCTCTCAAAAATGACTTTCACCACTTACTACGGTCCCAACACCACTGTCTCGGAGACTTGCCTCTGGGTCGCCGATGGTCACCGCCGCATCTGTATCACCTACACCTACAACGTCTCGACTGGCATCCTGACCTACGCTGCGTCGGTCTTCCGGTGCGAGGTCACTGACTACGGTGACGACACCATTGGTGTGTCCGAGCCGACGCACGAGCAGATGCTTGGTCACGTCCACACCACGACTCGGCGGTTCGAGATCCGCCCGGTCATCATCCAGGTTGCCACGAAGCTGACCTACGACCAGATTCTCACGACCATCCGTCGCGAGATGTGCCACGGCTACGGTTGTAAGGGTCCGCGCATGCTCGCGTCGGCCTTCGACATGGACTGTGGCGCGTCTGATGGCGGCAGCGACTCCAGTGGCAACACCTGGCTCAGCGAGGGCGCCTACGATGACGAGACCGACCCGGACTACGAGCCGGGTCGCGATGAGTGGACCCAGGATGACTGGGACAACCACCTGGGTAACATCCACAAGCTCCAGCGCAAGACGGTGCGCAAGCTCCGCTATTTCTCTGCCGGGAAGGTGGAGAACTACAAGGGCGAGCGGGTTCGCGTGATGCGCGAGTTCTTCATCGTGTTCAAGGCGGACAAGAAGACGGGTGCTCTCATCTACGGGGCTGCCATCTCGCGGCGCCCCGAGGAGCTTGGTCCGATTACCGACAAGGACCTCATCGATGAGCACTACGAGACTGCTATTGCCCGCCTCGAGCGTCGCCCGGTCACGATGTTCGTCTCGGAGGAGTTCCGCGACCAGCTTCGGAGCAAGCCGATGCATCGCGAGGACGTGATGTACGAGATCCTGGATGTCATCCTGTCGCGGCCGGGTGGCAAGTTCCTCATCCGCGAGGACTGGTAGACTAACAAAAACATCCCAAAAACCCAAAAAAACGATAAAACACAAACCCAAATAAAAAATCCCCTTGCTCCCTTTTTTTGTTTTTATTAGAGTTAATTGTTATTTTTGTTTATAATAATGTAGTGTAGTTTAGTATAGAGTTTTAATATTCAATTGGTTATAATAAAATTGAATAAACAAATAAACAATATAAATTGATTGTCCTTGGTCCAGGACTTGAAATAATGGACTAACTCTAAGACAGGGTTCAGCAATTACATCACTTTTGACTTACAATTAAAAAAGGTGGGGTTCGATTCCTCGCAACTGGTGTGTTCCAGTCTTGGTTGCAGATA
>MDTB01177052.1_pt1 | contig 11636 bp, 12 predicted proteins | sample 811161 | NCBI WGS metagenome assembly MDTB01 (sample SAMN05326650, study PRJNA326480) | marine metagenome | isolation source: seawater | place: Mediterranean Sea | collected 2009
AATAGTCAAAAATAAAAAAGTTAATAAGTCAGAATTATGCATGATGACTAAAATTTTATCTTGATAAAAAATTTTATTTTCACTCAAAAAATAACTCATCTTTAAATGAAAATTTTTCAAATCATTAAAAGAATATTTTTTACTTAAAGGATCAGCTGAAATTATATAATCTTTGTCTTTATACTTCTTGGCGGAATTGTTAATTATTTTTTCAAAATTATTAAACATTCATTTCATCGATAATATTATCAAAAAACTTTATCCACTGATCATTATTTTGATTCGCAAAATGTTTATTAAAGTCTTTCTTAATTTTATTTATCTCTTTACTTTCCCACCAATCCAATGGGTTGTCCCAAATAGAAGAAAGGTGACAATTTGCTTGCTCTAAGTCAGTGAAGATTAATTTGTTTTCTTTTAAAACCTCATAAAAATTTTTTACATTTTTATTAATGTTCCATAAATCTTTACTTAATAGTAATATCGTGGGTTTATTATAAACCATGGTCTGAATGTAAGTTGTTCCAAAACAGGTATTAATTACAACTTTTGAATTAAATAAATCTTTATAAAGGTTTTTATTATTCGAAACATATTTCTTTCCAAAGTATTTTTGAAACTTATCCTTTAATTTCCAAATGTCTAGAGGTCCCTGTCTTATTATTAGTGATTTTTTAATATCTTTATTCAGACGGTTTAAGAAATTTTTAGAGAATAATAAATAGTCCTGCATTTCAGGACCGATTGGGCCATTATGAATTCTATATGAAAAATAATATTGATTAAAACAAAGGTACAAAAGTTTTGAACCTGTCTTTAAAAATTTTTTTTTTTGGGCAAAAGTTGGTGGTAATTGAACTTCAGAATTATTTTTTGGTGTTGTGTGTGTGATCATTTTATCTGCTACATTTTTGTGGAAATCAAAATAACGTTTTTGCTCTGTATCTCCACCGTGTTCACAAATTATTAATTTTTTTCCTTTATTCATTTTATCTGCTAACCATACTTTAAAAAAATCATTAGATGCATGACCGTACATTGTAAAAATTATTTTTGGATCAAATTTTATCTTTTTAATTTGATCTTTTATAGACTTTAAACCGTAAGTAATATTTAGAGGAATTAAAATATGAAGATTTTCTATTAAAAAATTTTCAAATTCATTTTCTGTTTTAAAAACAAGTTTCGTAAATTTATCTTTAGCAATGTAATTAATATCAAAATTGTTTTCATCAAACTCTGGTAAAGGAAAGATTGGATTTTTTAACAAAAATTTCTTTGAAAAAAATTTATTGGGATGTAAGCTAGCCTGATAAAATAGAACCTGTCTATTGCAATAAACTTTATTAAAAAGTTTAAACAATAAAGCTTTTAAATTTTTTTTTTTTATTGGTGATTTAAAATCAAGTTTCTCTGACTCAATTTCAAATTGTGATATCTTTAAATTCTGATATTTTTTAAATCTTATTATTTCAGAAAAAACAAGATGATTAAAATTTCTATCAAGAAAAATTTCACCTAACCAAACTTTAGAAAAGTCTTTTACTCTTAATCCTGAAAATTCATTTTGACATAAGTTTACAGATCCTATGTCAAATTTTTCAAAAACATTTCTTACTAGTTCCCATCTATCCCAAAGTATTGTGATTAAATATCCTAACCACCATCCTATAATGACTTCCCAATATCTTTTATCAAATTTGTAATCGTGATATTTATTTAATGCAAAGGTTAAGCTTAATAAAATTTTTTCGTAAAGTTTTTTCAAATATTCGTAGTCTTCTTCTACCTTTTTATAATTTGCCCAATGATAAGGATTGAGGTCATTCTTTATTTTTAAATTTTCTTTGTTAGCAATTTCTTCTACCCACGAACCTAGAAAAATATTTTTTTCACCTCTCTTAAATTCTTGGTTCAAACCAGTGAGTATCAAATGATTTTTCATCAATTCAATTCTTGGTCCATAAGTTTGGTCTAATTAAAAGTGAATTTTTGCTGATATTAAACTTTGGGATAATTTTAATTTTCGTTCCAATTATTTTGATTAATTCTTTAAGTTGTTTTTCACTCTCAATGCCTACAACAATTTTTTTGACATCTGGGTTATTCAAAACAAAATTTAAACATGCTGCTTGAGGTGATATTTTATATTTTCTTAAATAATTTTCCCATTGTATAAAGTGGTTTTTCCATTTATGAAAAAATTTTGGCATTTTATTTAATTTTTTTATTAAAATTCCTTGTAAAAATACAGATCTTACATGCAATTCAAAATTGTTTTTTTTAATTATTTTTTTAATGTTTTTATTTTCTAATCTTCTATCAAAAATGTTATAAGGTAAACTAATTACGTCTAAATTTGATAATTTTTTTTCAAATTTTTTTAATAAATTTACATCATAAATAGAAATACCTATTTTTTTTGTTAATCCTTTTTCTTTGATTAATTTTAAAATTTTTAAAACTTTATTAAAATTTTTATTAAAAACTATTTGTTCATTATGTATTAAAACAGCATCGAATTTTTTTATCTTACAATTGATTAATGATTTTTTGATCTTTGATATAATTGAGAATTTTTTAAATTGGTTAAATCTTATAGTTATTTTTGTAATTGCGTTTGAATTAAGTTTTTTTGATATTTTTCCAATTTCGCATTCTGATCCATAATTGTTTGCTGTGTCGAAAGTTGATAGATTATTTTTTATCAGTGTTTTTTTTAATCTATGTATACTTACTTTTTTTATTTGTTTTTTAAATCCATAATTTTTTTTAAAGTTAGCGGTGCCAATTATCAATTTTGATAAAAAATAATTTCTGTTAAATGAAATATTTTTTTTTTTACAAGAAATTATTCTATAACCAGAGTTTAAAAAACCTCGAATTGACGCATAATTTTTTGAGTTTGCTCCTGCGTTTAGATTTGGAATAGAAAATTTTTTAAATAACCAACTGGATAACATATCTGAAATTTCTTTTAACAATTTTTTTCCTCTCCATTTCTTATCTCCAATTAATATTCCAATGTTACTAAAGTTTTGACTTTTAAAATTTGTTATTTTTACGTTGCCAATATGATTTTTTGATAATGATAAGATTTTAAAAAAAAAAACATTTTTTTTTAAGTTTTCTTTTTCTATGTTATTCTTAAGATCTTTTATACTCTTGATTGAGTGTGAGTTCTCAATAAATTCTTTGACTTGATAATCCTTAAACCAAGATAAGTATTTTTTAGAAGCGTCAGATTTACTAATTCTTTTTAGGATGAATCTTTTAGATTTTAGATTTATTTCTTTCATTAATTTAAGCAAAGCTCCGCACTTTGCAAAAATGAGCTTTTACATTTTCTAATCATTTAAATTTTTTTTAATGAGAATAAATATATTTATTTTTACTAATTGTGGTTTTTATATTCCCCATTAAAGTCTTAATTTTGTTTTTTTCGATTTTAATTATCTTAAAAATTTTATTTACGAATGGTCCTGAATTAAATCTATAATTTTCATTTATGCTCAAATCAAAAAGTGATTTAGTAATTAATCCATTTTCATCTTCTAGACTTTTAAATTTTTTAACAAATTCAACCAAATCTTTTTGATGAGATTCAAAACCAGATAAAAAGTATTTCAAACCTCTTGAATATTTTAATTTTAATAAGCTATTTTTTTCACAAAAATTTGAGTGATAACATAATATATAATCATTAAGTACGTCTTGATGTGTTCTAATTATTTTTTTTTTTTTAAATTTTTCTACTAAAATTTTCGGATTGTAAAAAACTATCGCGCTTCCGAGTATATTTTTAAAATCCCTCTCAAGTAATGAAATTTTTTTTTTATTTACTTTTAAAATTACCCACATAACTATTTATTCTCTAATTCCTTTTTTAGTTCATCATATTCTTTCATTTTTCTTTGCATAAAATTTATTGTTAGCTTTGTTCTTTCTGAGATGCCTTTTGGTGTAATTACGTATCTCAAGTATTTAAATTTATTATCTTTTTTTTGAAAATTTTTAAGTTTAAGTAATCCTTTTTGTTGGAGTTCCCTTAAACAATAGTTTAATTTACCCAAACTTATACCTAGACTTTTTGCAAGTTCTCTTTGTGTTACAAGCGGATTTTTATTTACTTTAATAAGTATATTTAAATGGTCTTGCTTATTATCCGGCATATTCAAAATTCTTTAATTATATTAGTCATGTTCACATATTGAACATATTTTACATTTTATGTCAATTAAATGTTCAATAATTGAACAATATATGCTATTGATTAGCCATGATAAAAAATAAATCTATTTTTATAACCGGCGGTACTGGGTCCTTTGGAAAAGCCTTTGTTAAAAAGGTTTTAAAAAAATATAGACCAAAAAAACTCATTATATTCTCCAGGGATGAATTGAAACAATTTGAAATGAGCCAGGAATTTCCTTCGGAAAAATATCCTGCTATTAGATATTTTATTGGAGATGTAAGAGAGAAAGAAAGACTTGAGTATGCTACAAGGGATGTTGATATAATTTTGCATGCAGCTGCATTGAAACAAATAAATACTGCTGAATATAATCCTTGGGAATATATTAAAACAAACGTTTTTGGAGCTCAAAATGTTGTAGATTGTTCTATTAAAAATAAAGTAAAAAAAGTAATAGCACTTTCAACAGATAAAGCTGCAGATCCAATAAGCTTGTATGGAGCGACCAAATTTACATCAGATAAACTTTTTATTGCTGCCAATAATATTAAAGGGAAAACGAACACAAAATTTTCAGTAGTACGATATGGAAATGTTGCTAATTCCAGAGGTTCGGTAATTCCTTATTTCAAAAAAATCTTGAGATCTGGAGGAAATTACTTACCCATTACAGATAAAAGGATGACAAGATTTTATATAACTTTAAATCAAAGTACTGATTTTGTTCTAGAGTCTTTAAAAATTATGCAAGGTGGTGAAATTTTTGTACCAAAGATACCTTCAATTAAAATTGTAGATCTTGCAAGAGCAATGGCACCAGGTAAATCTCAAAAAATAATTGGCATTAGAGCAGGAGAAAAAATACATGAAATTATGTGTCCTAAAAATTCAAGTGATTTAACTGTTGAGTTTAAAAATTTTTTTGTGATCACTCCTAGCATAAGTTTTGAGAAGAAAAAAAATTATATTAAATATAATAATTTAGTCGGCAGAAAAGTAAAAGAGGGTTTTGAATACTCTTCTGGAACAAATAAAAAATTTTTGTCAATTAATCAAATAAAAAAAGGATTAGGTAAAATTTCAGAAGCTAATTAAATTGTAATAAATTAAATGAAACAAATAAGCTATGGTGGTCAATATATAGACACTTCTGATATTAATACTGTCCAAAAATCTTTAAGAAATAAATTAATTACATCTGGAGGTAGTGTAGTCAAGTTTGAAAAAAAAATTAATGATTATCTGAAAAGTAAATTTTCTACTGTATGTAATAGTGGCACCTCAGCAATTTTTTTAGCTTTAAAAGCAATCAATGTTAAAAAAGGAGATATTGTGCTTATGCCAGCAATAAATTTTATCTCCGCATACAATGTAACTAAAATATTGGGAGCCAAAGTAATTTTCATTGATGTAGATAAATATACCGGACAAATTACACCTGAAAAAGTGAGAGAATGTTGTAAAAAAAACAGAATTAAAAGATTTAAGGCTTTAATTGTGATGTATAATGGAGGATATCCATTAAATGCTCAATATTACTTAAATTTTAAAAAAAAATTTAAATGTTTTATTATTGAAGACGCATGCCATGCATTAGGAGCATCCTACAAAAACAAAAACAAATTATTTAAAGTTGGTTCTTGCAAACATTCTGATCTTTGTACTTTCTCATTACACCCATTAAAAACGATTACTACAGGTGAGGGTGGGATAGTTACGACAAATAACAAAAAATTTGATAGTACAATGAAGTCACTTAGATCGCATGGGATTTTAAGAAATAAAAAAAAACATTGGTCGTATGATATAAATAATAATTCATTAAATTTTAGGCTTACAGACTTCCAATGTGAACTTGGAATAAGTCAATTAAGAAAAATTAATAAGTTTGTAAATAGAAGAAAGAAAATCGCAAAAATATATGAAATAAAGTTAAATGGACTAAAGAAATTCTTAAATTTTAAGTTTACATATCAAGGATACATACCCTCATATCACTTGCTGTTAATCAACCTCAAAAAACCCAGTCATATAATAAAGGAAAAATTAATAAAATTTATGTTAAAAAAGAAAATTATAATTCAATACCACTATATACCTATTAGTAAATTTTCTATTTTCAAAAAAAAATACATTTTTAAAAATTCAGAAATTTATTTTAGAAGCACATTTTCGCTTCCAATTTTTTATAGTTTAAAAGACACTCAAATAAATTATATCGTAAAACAATTAAACAATTTTTTTAAATCAAATGGTTAAAAAAAAAAAATTTGTAGTAATACTTCAAGCGAGAATGGGTTCTACAAGACTAAAGGGTAAGATTTTAAAAAGAATTAAAAACAAAAGTATTCTAGAAATTTTAATTTTAAGATTAAAAAGATCAAAAAAAGTTTCAAATATCATCGTTGCTACTACAAAAAAAAAACAGGATGATAAAATTGTAGATTTTTGTAAAAATAACAATATTGATTATTTTAGAGGGCCTGAAAGAAATGTTTTAAAAAGATATTATTTAACATCTAAAAAATTTAAAATTAAAAATATTGTTAGAATTACGTCTGATTGCCCTTTAGTTGACCCTGGATTAATTGATAGTTTTATATGTAAATTTCAAAGAAAAAAAAATCTTCAGTATCTTTCAAATGTAAATCCTCCTACATTCCCTAATGGGTTCGATATTGAGGTTTTTACCTTTAAAATTTTAGAATATTTTTATAATAAAAAATTATCATCTTATGAAAAAGAACATGTAACTGTAAAGATGAAAAAATCAAAATTTAAAAAATTTAATGTTTTAAATAATGTTGACCTTAGTAAATTTCGTATAACAATTGATGATAAAAAAGACTATTTTTTTTTTAAAAATTTATTTAGACATTTTAATTATAATTATAATGTAAAATTTGATAAAATAATAAATTTGATAAGCAACAAACCAACTTTTTTTAATAAAGACATTTAAATGAAAAAAAATAAAACTTTAAATTTAGGTCAGAAATATTGGAAAGAAGCAAAAAAAATAATTCCTGGTGGAACTATGCTATTCTCAAAAAATCCTGATTTATATTTACCAGAAAAATGGCCAGCTTACTTTTCAAAAGCAAAAGGTGTTAATATTTGGGATCTTGAAGGAAATAAATATATAGATCTTGCTACTATGGGCGTAGGAACAAATATTTTGGGATACTCAAATCCTGAAATTAATCTTGAAATAATGAAAACAATTAGAAAATCAAACATTTCATCTTTAAATTCAATTGAGGAAATAATACTCACTAAGATTTTATTAAAAATGAATTCATGGGCTCAGATGGTCAGATACACTAAAACTGGAGGTGAGGCCAATTTAGTTGCTTTAAGAGCAGCACGATCTGTATCAAATAATTATAAAGTTGCTTTTTGTGGATATCATGGGTGGCACGATTGGTATCTATCTACTAATTTACAAAATTCAAAAAATTTAGATAAACACTTACTTCCAAATATTAATACTGTTGGGATACCTAAAAATTTAAAGAGTCAAACATTTGGTTTTGATTTCAATAATATCCAACAATTTGAAAAGATAATTAAAAAAAATAAACTTGCTGCCGTAATCATGGAAGTTAGTAGATCGAAGAAAACAGATAAAAAATTTTTAAAAGAAATTAGAAAAATTACAAAAAAAAAAGGTATATGTTTAATTTATGATGAATGCACTTCAGGTTTTAGGGAAACATTTGGAGGTCTTTATAAAGAATATGGGATCATCCCGGATATAGTTGTCTACGGAAAATCTATCGCAAATGGCTATCCATTATGCGCAATAGTTGGAAAAAAAAATATTATGAAAAACTTGGATAAAAGTTTTGTGAGTAGCACTTTTTGGACTGATAGAATTGGATATGCAGCTGCAATCAAGACAATAAATTTAATGAAAAAAAATAAATCCTGGCTTAAATTAAAAAATAAAGGACTGGCGATCAAAAATATTTGGAGAAAACACTCTCATAAATATAATATTGATATTACAATTCAAGGTTTAGACGCTCTACCCACGTTCAACTTTAATTATAAAAACCATTTAGAGCTCAAGACTTTTCTGACCCAAGAGTTTTTAAAAAAAAATATTTTAACTGCAAATACAATTTATGTTTCAATTTATCACTCTGCTGAGATTCTGAAAAAATACGACAAAATATTTGGTCAAATTTTCAAAAAAATATCTTTTTTAATGAAAAATAATATTAAAATTTCCTCAGTTCTTGAAACATCAACTTGTTTAGGCGGAATTAGATCTAAAAAATAATATATGCTTGGAAATAAAAATAAACCATTTTTTATTGCTGAAATTTCCTCAAATCATAATGGAAGTTTAATTAATGCAAAAAAGCTAATAAATGTTGCAAAAAAAAATGGGGCTGATGTTGTAAAACTTCAAACCTATACTCCTAAAACTATGACGGTTAATTCGAAAAAAAAATATTTTCAAATAAAAAGTGGTCTTTGGAAAGGCTACAGTTTATGGGATTTGTATAAAAAAGCACACACTCCTTACAAATGGCATAAATCGCTTTTTAATTATGGAAAAATTATTGGTATTAAAGTTTTTAGCACTCCTTTTGATGAAACAGCTGTAACTTTCTTAGAAAAGTTGAATTGTCCATTCTATAAATTAGCTTCTTTCGAAATGAAGGATATACCTCTGATAAAAAAAATTGCTTCGACTAAAAAACGATTAATTATTTCTACAGGAATGGCCTCTTTGGATGAAATTTCATACTCATTTTATAAAGCAAAACAATTTGGTGCTAAGAAAATAACTCTCCTTTATTGTGTTAGCAATTATCCATCAAAAATAAACGATTTTAATCTCAACAATATCAAAATACTTAAAAAAAAATTTAAATGTGAGGTGGGTTTTTCGGATCATTCGACAGATCATAAAATAGCTGCAGCAGCAATAAATGCGGGGGCTACAGTGATTGAAAAACATATTTGTTTAAAAAATATTTCAACTCTAGACTCTGAGTTTTCAATAAATGAAGATGAAATTTTCGAATTTAGAAAATCAATTAACAACTCAAAGGAAATCTCAAAAAAAAATCCTCATTACAAAAAACTTTTAGGAAAAAAATATTTTTTCAGAAACAAATCTGAAAATAAAAGTAAAAAATTTAGAAGATCAATTTTTGTAATCAAAAGTATCAAAAAAGGTGAAAAATTTAATTTTAGAAATATAAAAAAAATAAGACCGGGGTATGGAATATCACCTATTTTTTTTGATCAAATAATTGGAAAAAAAAGTCCTTACAATTTTAATTCTAATGAACCTTTGCCAAACAATATTTCAAAAAAACTAAATCTTTTAAAGTCATGAATTTAGAATTATCTAAAGCAAAATCTACAGACTCTCTTTTTTTCTATAAATTAAGAAATGATACCAATAATAGAAAAAAATTTATTCACTTCAAAAAAATTAGTTTTGTTCATCATGATAAATGGTTTCAAAATTCAATAAAAAAAAAACTAAATATTTTTTATAAAATAATTGTTAATAAAAATCATGAATGTGGATATTTAAGATTAAAAGAAAATCAAAGTTCATTTGATGTGTCAATCTGCATTGATAAAAAATTCAGAAAAAAAAACATAGCCTCTGAAGCCATTTTGTGCGCAGAAAAAAAATTAAAAAATAGAAAAAATTTTACATCTGTTGTTAAAAAAAATAATTATGCTTCAAAACTTATGTTTCTTAAAGTAGGGTATTCTATAACTAAAAAAAATAAAAAATTTATCTATATGAAAAAAAAGGTTGGACCAATAAAAATTATAGACAAAATAGAGACTATCAGAAAAAAAAATAATTCAAATTGGATGGATTTATTAAGATTGGCTTATAAAAAATCCCCTAAAGAAAGCGCAAAGATAATGTCTAAAATTTACAGGGATGATGCTGAGATATCAAAACTTGTTAAAAAATTAGTCAAGAATTAGTTTTAATTTTTACTTGAGCGTTAATAGTATTTCCCTTTATTTTTGCTTCCTTAAAACTAATTTTTAGGTTTTTGTGTCTTATAAACGCATTTTCATACGCATCATCTCTCATATCCAAAATCCTTATTAAGTTGTAAAGGTCTTTTAGTTTAATTTTCTTTTTTATTTCACTATTGTTTTTTGACAATCTTTTAAATTTTGTTACCGCACCTTTCTGAGGCTTTAACATCGGTAATCTTTTGATTAAAATTTTTATCATTTTGACTATTTGATTATACATTTTTTCGAAAATTTCATGACCAGCTCCGTCTAAACTTAAATTATTTCTTAAATAAATAGGTCCCTTATCTAATCCCTGTTCAATTTTAAAGGCGCATATTTGTGTTTTTTTAAAATTTTTTAAAACCATATTATGTATGGGACTTCCACCACGACCATATGGCAACGGCGTAGAATGAAAACCAATACAATTAAAGTTTTTGAAAATATTATCTTTTATTTTTGAACTCCAATGAGGAAAGAAAATTATATTTGGATTAATTTTTTTAATTTTAATTAAATTTAATTCTTTTTTCTTTGTGATAAAAAAAAATTTGAATTTTTTATTTTTAAGGAATTTTTTAGAAAAGAATAAATTCTTATTTACAATTAATACTCTTTTCATTTATTTATTTCTTTAAGTATCAGGAAAGCCTCAGCACATTTTAAGCCATTTTGCATCCCTCGATATTTGGCAAGCGCCTCTATTCCTTTTAAAGAACGACTATTAGGATTTTTTTTTAACTCTTGTTTGTAAGCTAATAGAGCCTTTTTTTTTATTTTCCAATATTTACTAATATCGTTAAAAAAATTTGGGATAAAAGTCTTTTTTTTATAATATCTATAGTCAGTAGATGAGGGTATTTCAAATGCAAGTATTTTTTCAAAATTATTTTTTAAAGGTCTAAATGCTGTTAAAGTTGCCTCAGCAACAATTCTGTGATCTATATTAAGATCTTCTGGGTAATGAGTATAAATTATTGACGGTTTTATTTTTTTTTTTACTTCCTCTATAGTTTTCACTATATCTAAAAATTTAACAGTATCTAGTTGATTGTCTGGAAAAATTTTTTTTGTTTTAACCCATCTAAAACCTAAAATTTTTTCTGCTTCTCTTTTAGAATAATTTCTTTCCAAAATATCTTTTTTTTTGTAGTTTTCTCTAGAACTTACGCCATCTGTCATTGAGACGCAAAAAACCTTATCACCTTTATTTAGATGTTTGGCTATAGTGCCCCCACATCCAATCGTCTCATCATCTGGATGTGCAATACAAATCAAAATTTTTTTTGATGACATTATCAATAAGTATCTCTCATTTTACTTAGGTCAAATAAACATAATAAATTTTTTAAAAATTTTTTTCAGTGCATAAATCAAGCCAATTGAGCTATTAGTACTGGTCAGCTACACGCGTTACCGCGCT
>MDTB01190223.1_pt1 | contig 11636 bp, 8 predicted proteins | sample 811161 | NCBI WGS metagenome assembly MDTB01 (sample SAMN05326650, study PRJNA326480) | marine metagenome | isolation source: seawater | place: Mediterranean Sea | collected 2009
AATAATTATACCGAATTTTTTAGTTCTAGATTAGTAGAAGAAGGTTTTAAAAAAGCATTTAAAGGAAATTGGGGGTCTGAATCTCATACAAAACGCATGGGTATTGTTCAAGATGTTAATAGACTGTCATTTAATTCATATATTTCTATTATGAGAAAAATTAGCTTACCATTAGATTCTAGTGCAAAAGTTGTAGGTCCCAGATTATTACATTCATCACAGTGGGGTATTATTGACCCGGTTGACACTCCGGATGGAGGCAATATTGGATTGCACAAACATATGAGCATTTTAGCAAAGATAACAAAAAGTTGTTCTCATGTTGGTATAATTAAATGGTTACAATATAATAGTAATTTAGAATTATTAAATGAATGTTATGTTAATTATTTGGCAGATAAAACCAAAGTTTTTGTAAATGGTGCATGGATTGGAGTAGTGAATGACCCTATAGTATTATATAATAAATTAATTATAAGTAGAAGAAATGCATTAATTTCAATATATACAAGTATATCTTGGAATATTGAATTTAGAATAATTAATATTTATACTGATAGCGGAAGGTTATGTCATCCAGTATATTATATTGAAAATAATAATTTAAGTATTAATAGTCCAGAAATTATTGAATTAATTAGTAATAATAATTTTAATTGGACAAATCTAATATCTGGATTTAAAAAAAAAATTAAGAATTTTAATGTCGATCTATGTACTACATATATTAATCATACTGAACTATATGGTAATGTACAATTAGAACAATTAAATAATCTTAAAGCTGTAATTGAATATATTGATACAGCAGAAGAAGAATGTGCGTTAATATGTAATGATATAAACTCTATTAATTTAAAATCTTATACTCATATGGAAATTCATCCATCTTTAATATTAGGAGTAATGGGTAATCAAATTGTTTTTCCAGAAAACAATCCGCTACCGCGAGACCTTTTTTCATGTGGGCAAAGCAAACAGGCAGTATCATTATATCATACAAACTTTAATTCACGATTTGATAAAACATCATTAATATTAAATTATGGACAAACCCCTTTAGTTAAGAGCAGATATCTTAAATATCTAAATAATGAAGAGCAACCATATGGTGCAAATGTGATTGTTGCCATTGCTTGCTATGGCGGTTATAATGTTGAAGATTCTATATTATTTAACAAAGCATCTATTGACAGAGGTATGTTTAGAAACACATATTATAATACCTATGAGGCAACTGAGGAAAGTTCAAAAGTAGGTAATTCAATGGTTGATTCACGATTTAGTAATATAGAAAAAATTAATGTTGTTGGGCAAAAACCTGGTTTTGATTATTCGCAATTAGATGATAATGGTTTAATACAAACAAATTTACCTGTAAATGAAAACTCTATAATAATTGGTAAAGTACTAACTAATATTTCAAATCCAGAAGTTTCACTAGATGCATCCATTTCGCCCAAAAAAGGTCAGCAAGGATTTGTAGATAAAACATATATTACTGAGTCTAATGAAGGATATCGTTTAGCAAAAGTTCGTATTCGCGATGAGAGAATACCAGCAATTGGTGATAAGTTTTGTATGAGATTCAGACCCCCAATTTCCTTTAAATGCTTTTTTAAAACCTTCTTCTACTAATCTAGAACTAAAAAATTCGGTATAATTATTTAAAATTAAACTTTCAAAATTATCTTGATATATGCCTTCTTTATAATAATATTCTTTATCAATTTTTAAAAATATATTTCGTTGCTGTAAAGTATAATATTCTTTAAAAAGATTATATAATAAGGTGCCTGGAACTTCTACTCGTTTATATTTAAAAGAATCTCTATCAGTAGCCTTTTTATCACCAGTAAATACCTTTAATAGTTCAAACACCATGTAACCAATAAATAATGCTTTATCTTTAAAATTTAGTTCACCAATGTTTGGTAATAAATAGTTCATTAAAATTTCCATAACATGTTCTTTACTTTTACCTTTTGTAAAAGTGCCTATATATTTAATTGCCATTTCTTGCGTGAAAATTGATCCACTATCGTGTACTGATGGAATAAAAAGGTCTAAATAATTTATATTATCTTCAATATTTAAAAGGCAACATTCTATTATATTTTTATCTGATATAATACCCAATGCTCTCATTACAATAAACAGTGGCATAGGTTTCCTAACATTTGGTATATTAACAACTATTTGTTTATTTGTTAAATTTTCTGTAGGAGATACCATTCTTATTGAAAATGTTCTTATAGGTTTAGATGCATCTTCTGAAACACTTCTTATTTCTGCAGAATGACTATATATCTCATTATAATTATCTTTAATATATATCATATTATCTGCAAACTTTTCTTGAGAAATTATTGTTTTTTCTTTACCATCTATTATAAAATAACCACCTAAGTCGTTTTTACATTCTCCCATTGTATATCTTATATCTCTTGGTAATTTATTTAATATGCATAGATTTGACCGTAACATTATAGGTATTCTGCCAAAATATATTTTATCTAAAGTAGTTTCAGATATTTTTTCAATATTATCTGCATCTTTTATTATAAATTCTATATCTACATCATAATGAATTGAAGTACCATATGTAAAATTTCTTAAGCGTGCTTCATTTGGATACATATAATGCTCATTATTTTCATCAAAAATAATAGGTTTTCCAAAATATATTTTGTCTCCGTCTTTTCCACCTAAGTAAATGTTTACTTGATATTTATATTCTTTTGTATCTGGGTCTTCTTGTTTTCTAATTTTAATTGGATTTTTTTCTTTAAAAATTTGTTTAATATCATTATCTATAAAATCATTATATGACTCTATATGATGATTTACTAAAGCCGTTGGATTATTTCTAAAATAATTATCTAATATAGTCCAGGCAATTTCTTTATCCATTGTATAATATATTCTTATATTTTTAAGTATATAAGAATACATTATACAATCATTCATACATAAATTATGCAAATTTTGTTATACTATAATTGTATAGAGTATTTAATATCAACTTCAAAATATTATATTACTAATACAGTTAAATTATCTAAATAAATATTTACAAATTTACAGGGTTACAGGGTTACAGGGTTACAGGGTTACAGGGTTACAGGGTTACAGGGTTACAGGGTTACAGGGTTACAGTGTTACAGGGTTACAGGATTACAGGGTTACAGGATTACAGAATTACAGGATTACAGAATTACCGGGTTACAGGATTACAGGGTTATATAACATTTTTAATTTTATTACTATTTTAGTAATCATATTTGTTGTTGGTTTTGCACAAAAGGAGCAGGGTTTGGTAATATTGATTTGCCTTGTAAAGTATTATTAAAATTAGTTATTGCATTTGTACTTGTATTTAATAAATTTGAAAATGGATTCGATAATGTTCCTAAAACAGAAAAAGATTCTTTTTTAGAGGTACCTCCATTATATGTTGTAGGTGTTCGTTGTGGACTAGGTGAATGATTACCTGGAAATATTTCCGTTCCACCAACCCCAATTGGTACACCTAATTTATAGAAGTTCCCTCCATATGTTGGGTCCCATGGTCTAACCATATTTGTTGGCAACCTTAGACTGCATGGGGTATTTCCGCCTATGAATTTTTTATTAGTTTTTTTAGTATTTCGCCTCTTAGTATTTCGCCTCTTAGTATTTCGCCTCTTAGTATTTCGCCTCTTAGTATTTCGCCTCTTAGTATTTTGCCTGTTAGTATTTTGTTTTTTATATTTATAAATATTTTGTTTTTTATATTTATATGTATTTTGTTTTTTTTTATATAATTTAATATTTTTTTTCATTATATATTAATTAAAGAAAATATTATAAATCAACATGTGTTAACATATGTCTCCTGCAACAATATTTATTTAATTTTAATAAATCTAAAACATTGCCCTCAGGGGTTTTTTTTATATTATCCTGAGTTAAATATATAACTTTGTCAATATTCATTCCATTTTCATATTTTATTTTGCGCACTTGTTCTTGATAAAATCGATATTTATCTGCTAAAACTTCTCCACACGTAAAACACTTAACTGGAATAATCATATTAATAATAATATATATAATATTATTATATCAATTTTATTTTATATAATATGTAAATATGTAAATATGTAAATATGTAAATATGTAAATATGTAAATAATATTTAGTTATAATTGTTTTCCTAGATGATGTATAGTTTTTATATTATGAGGTATACCATTTTCACTTAAATATGTGGGGCCTTTTTTATCCCCAGGTACACATTTTTGATTATTTAAAAGTACGCAACATTTTACTCCATCGCATCTATTTTTGCCTAAATTTTCACAATGTTTTTTTAATTTATCAGGAGTTGAATTATATTTATTACAAAACGCATCTTCCAAATCTGTATTATCAAAAGTTTCCGAAATTATTAAAGAGTTTTTAAACATATAATTTGATGGCAAACATGTCAATAGTAATAGAAAAAATATAATTAAAAATAAAATAAATAATTTATATATTAAATAAATTGTTTTTTTAATATAATTCATTTATAATAATTATTAAGATATTTCATATCCAGAAGAAATTTTCTTTTTTTTTAATGCTTTATTTTCTTTATGAATATTATTATGACAATTTTCACAAATGTTTATTAAATTAGCCGGATGGTTTTTATCAAAATTATTACCGTGTTTTTTTATAAAACCATTTATTGCTGATTTTTGATATTCTAAATGATGTATTTCTGTGCTAATATTAGATTTACATATTTCACATATTCCACCTTTAATTTTTTTACTATTATATTTACTAGTACTATAATTTAAAATATTAGAATATTTTTGATTATATTTAATTCTAAGAGAATAAGCTCTATTAAGAAACTGTTCTGGCATGTCTAATGACTTGCATACTTCTAATCCATACATACTATCTCCAGAACCCTCTTTTAATTTTCTATCATACATTAATTTTTGCCTTTTTTGATCAAAAATAACTGTCATATGAAACATTTTCATTTTATCTAAATTTTTAATTTCCTCATAATTAACAATTTCATGAAAATGTGTTGCAAACAAAAATGTTGATTCTCTTTTATGCAGTTCTTCTAACCCACATACAAATATACTAAGTGCCGAATCACTTTCTGTTCCTGAACATAATTCATCTCCAAGAATTATACTATTTTGATCAGCTAATTGTAATATTGTTCTTAATTCAATCATTTCAACCGCAAATGTAGATAATCCTTTAAATATATTGTCATTACCTAATATTCTAGTAAAAATAGTAGTATATGGATAATATATAAAATTATTTGCCGGAACATATAAACCTGCCTGTGCCATAATAATTGCTATGCCAATTGCTTTAATAAAACTAGTTTTTCCAACTGCATTAGTTCCATATAGCAATATTCCATTAATATTATCTGATAAATCTAAATCATTCGCAACATATAGTTCTGATGTATTAATATGCTCGACTAATGCATGTCTTAATCCTGTAAAATTGATGCAAGATTTTGTAGTTTCAATTATTTTAGGTTTACTATAATTATATTCATTTGCTAAAAAACATTTGCATTGTAAAATATCTATAATAGTTATAAATTCAATAATATAATCTATATTTTCGTTTATAAAATTATCAATATATTTATAATAATATAATTCTAATGATAATATTAAATCATTCTTTGCAGTATTAATTAGCGAACAAATTTTTTTGATTTGCGAATTAATAATAATCATATTTGTTTGATTTCCTGTAGTTGCTATATATTCAATATCATTAATATTAAATTCAAATGTCTCTTCGCTATCTGAAAAATTAGAATAATAATTTAAAATTATAATAGAATTTTTTTTTCTTTCTAATTCGAGTGATTTTTTTAAAAATGAAATTCTACGCTTAGTTGCTTGCAATGTGCAATCGTTTTTAGCAGTTTCATGTATTTTAACAAACTCTGATGTTTTAGCATTTTTTTCATTAATCTTTATTAAATTTGATAAATACTCTTTTATTGCTTCTAATTGTTTTTTGCTTTCTAGTGATAGTTTATAATGTTTATCTATATTATTATCTAATTGTAAATTTATATATGGTAAATTTTTAATTTCTATATTACTTAATTTTTCATGCGAGATATCATCAATAAATTTTGCAATATTAATATGAATGTTTGTTTCAATTGAATAATATAGTTTATCAGTAATAGTTTTAAGTTTATTAAAATTATTTATTTTAGTAGTTTCTTCAAAATATTTTACTAATTGTTTGTCATTTTTACAAATATTGTAAATTAAAATAATAGTATTTAAATTATCATATAGAATAGAAAAATCTTTAGGACTAATTTTTTTCATAATTAATTTTCTTTTTATTTTTTCAATATCTCTTATATTATCCAAGTTTTTTCTATAGGTTTTCCAATCAGTATTTAGTAAATGTTCTGTAATATTATATGATGTATTTAATTTATCAATATTTGTAATTGGATTAAGCAAATCATAATTAAATTTTCTTTTACCCATTTGTGTAACGCAATTATTTAATAAATTACTTACCGATGATAAACGACCGTTATATCTATTATCAGAAATTATATTTAATTGTTTTAATGAATGATTTGCTAAAATTAATCTATCACCATAATTTTCAAAAATAGGTTCGCTAATTTTATTTACTAAATTAGGATTATGTTCAAATGTAAAATCTAATAAATAAATAAATGATTGAATCGCAATACAGTAATTTTGTAAAGTTAATAATATGTTTTCACTATTATTATTTGGATAAAATCGTTTAATTAATTCCTGTTGATATATTTGTTTTTCTGCATTTTTAATTCGTTTACTAAAATGCTTATCATTAATATTTATTTTATGAATTTTATTAGAATTTATAGATGCATAATTAATTATATCTAATATATATTGTTCTTCTAAATCTGTAATTATAATACATTCAATCGGCTTATAAATTGATATATATCTTTCTAAATCATCATATGTTGCTGGATTATGATTATAATTTTTAGTAAATTCAAAAATATAAGTTTTACCAGTATAAATATCTATATTAGATATTCCAATAGTAATTTCCTGCATTTTAGTTAATATATTATTTGAAATATGTAACCAAATACATACTATATTATTTGATAATTCATTTGTTTCATTCGAAAAATAAGTTCCAGGAGAGAAAATATTATGCAAACTTCTTGTTGTATTTTTACTTGGCGAATCTTGCGTATAGACTGGAACCGTGTATCCATTATCTTGCATTTTTTTTATATATTTTTCTAATTGCGGTAGACCAAATCCAGCCATAACAACTTGCGATTTGCCTACACATATATTTTTACGACTAATAGTCATTTCATTAATTTCTGCAAATTGTTTAATATTACTTCCATATATTTCATTATTTTTATCTAAAAGTCCATAAGCCTCAAAAAATGAACCAACTTGCATTAAAACTAGTGTTTTTTCTCCATATTCCTTTTTATATTTTTCAGTTAATTCAATATAGTCTTTAATAATAGTCATTAATTTAATACGATAATATGGTTTTAAATTAATTTATATTTTATATTTTATCAAAATTTATTTTGCAAACTAATGTTTGCTCGAGCGTTTATGTTTGCGCGAGCGTTTATGTTTGCGCGAGCGTTTATGTTTTTTTATATTACGATGTCTGTACGATTTACATTTAACACTTTTGCGCCGGCAATATCTAGGACAATATTTTTTACGGCCGGCGCTTTTTGTACGCGCTCCTCCGCGGCGAGAGCGTCGGCCGGCGCCCTCATGGCCGCATGTGCCGCCGCCTCCTCTTCTAGTGCGTCTAGAGCGTTTAGAGCGTTTGGAGCGTCTAGAGCGTTTAGTGCGTTTAGTGCGTTTAGTGCGTTTAGTGCGTCTGGAATGTCTAGTGCGTCTGGAATGTCTAGTGCGTCTGGAATGTCTAGTGCGTCTGGAATGTCTAGTGCGTCTGGAACGTCGTCCGCCGCTGAGCTCGACCTGGCTACCAGTCCCGGCGCCGCCAAGTTCATCACCACCAATAGTCGACATCTTATATATATATATAATATTATATTTTATATATATTATATTTTTTTTGCTACATTTTATAAAATATTTGTAAATATTTTTATTTATTGGTCTTAAATTCCAGTTTTTGTACATTATTAAAATCCGCACATTTGGCAAAATTGTTAATATTTTGTTATTAAAGTGTATAAATCTAAATATTACTATCTTAAAAAATAAAAAATATATAGATATTATAATATTTTTTATTTTTTTAAATAATTATGTATTATAGAATTTTTATTAACATTTTTTATATTTCCAGATAATAATGCTTGTTCGTATATTTTTTTAATAACATCCGGGGGCGCACTACTGCCTGATTTTAATAAATTATGTCGTTTTAAATAGTTTTTCATGTCATTTAAACTAATTTCTTTTAATTTTTAATGTAGCTACTTTATGTTTATTAATATCAATATCTTTTAATGAAATCCATCCAGAATGAGTTAAAATTAAAGCATTTTCTCTAATGCAGAATTTATCTCCAATTACAGGTTGTCGTAATGTTCTAACGCGAACTTTAGCAAAATTATAACCATCACCATTTCTTTCTATATAATTTTTATCAATATATGTTTCTTCTTTTGTTCTATAAATTTTACTTTGATCTTCATATTTTATTACTTTAGTATGATTATTTCTATTTTCTCTAATAGGTAATATTTTTGCAATAATAATATCCCGATCATTAACCTTAGTATTTTCAGGAATTACACCATTTTCATTAACTTTGTCATAATTGCCAAATTTCATTGAACGCGTTTTTGATGGATCAGGCTTGCATCGTACTTCTTGATCTCCAAATATTTTTTTATCTTCATCTTTTTCTGTATGATATACTGTTGCTTGAAATAATCCTCTTTCAATTGCCGATTTATTAAATAATATACTATCTTCTTGATTATATCCACTATGTGTCATAATTGCTACAATTACTTGACTACCCGACGGAATTTTATGAAGATTTATTAAATTCATAATGCGAGTATCAACTAGTGGTCTCATACCATATGTGTGAACATATGCAGTTTTATCCATTCGATTACTAAAATTTGTAACATATACACCCATTGCTTGCTTACCCATAGCACATTGATATGTCAACCGAGGTGCTTGATTATGCTCTGGAAATGGAATGCAACTAGCTAAAATGCCAAATAATGTGCTAGGATGAATCTCACAATGTGTATAATTATTTAATTTATTATTTAAATCTTTAATATTCATTGCAATTAAACTACTGTCTTGCTCTTTAGAATCTATATATTCAATTACTGAATTATTAATTTTAAAATCTACTAACAAATCATTCCATTCTAATTTTTTATTTTTTATATCATCTATAATAGATTGAGTTAGTAAAATTTTATTATTTTTGACTTTTAATAATGGTCGAACCAAGCGACCTGCATCATTACAAATTTTTATTTCTTTATTTTTATAATCAAAAATAATACTTGTATATATATTTATAAGACCTTTATATTTCTTTTCTTTCAAACTATTATATAAATTTATAGGATTATCGGTAATTCCTAACCAAGAACCATTTAAAAATACTTTAACATATTGTTTGATATTTTCCATGCTAGAAATTTTATCAATATTAATAATATCATTTTCCAGGAATTTTTGAATAGGTGTACTATCAGAATATATTGTTATAGTAGCTAGATAACTTAAATTTTTTACTACTCCAACAGATGCTCCTTCTGGTGTTTCGGCAGGACATAAAAACCCCCAAGTCGAATTATGTAATTTTCTAGGTGGAATTAATTTACCATTTTTATCTATTGGAGTATTTATACGGCGCAAATGACTTAATGTCGATATATAAGTTAATCTATTTAATACTTGTGCTACACCCACTTTATTGCTTTGCACCTGCTTAATTCCAAAATCACCGGTTGCTAATGCTCGCTTGAATCCATTTTCAATTGTTGTTGATTTTATTATTTTATAAATATTAGTTAATGTTATAATATTTTCATAATCTTCATTTGATTTCCATGAACCATTATTAATTTCTCTTATAATTTGTTTTTGCATATCTTTTACAAGTTTATTAAAATAATTTCTAAAAAGATTATTTAATAATATTCCAGTTTGATCAATTCGTTTGTTTGTATAACAATCTCTGTTATCACATGTAATTTCTTTATTATAACATTTTATTAATTTTAATGCCATATATCCTAAAAAATATATTTTTTGACTTTTTGTATTACAATGAGGAAATAAATCATTGTTTAAAATCTCTTCTGCAAATTGTCGCTTTTTCATTTGTCCAGTTTCTTTATCCATATTTAATGGTGTAAACATTACTAAACTGGTAATATATTTAATGGCATCTTCTTGATTATTATATGAATTGCTTTCAGTAATTGTTCCTTTTAATATTTCTAGATAAATATTATTATTATTATCATTTATATCTAATACTATTTTTTTACAAATTTCTTTATCTGAAATAATTCCTAATGCTCTAAAAAGTATAAATAATGATATTGGTTGCTTTATACGCGGAATTTGAATATATATACTTTTACCATAGTCATTCGAACGCTGAGATATCATTACCGAAATTTGTTTAGGAGATATCGACTTTCCATCTGGAACAGATTTTATTTCAGCAATGTGCGACCATTTAGTATTAGTTTTTGTAATATCAAAACAATATACAATATTTTCAGCTGCGCGTTCTTGTCCTAAGCAGGTTTTCTCTGAACCATTAATAATAAAATATCCACCGGGATCCATAAAACATTCGCCACTACTTTTATTTGGTATATGTTTGTATTGCGATAAGATACATATATTTGAACGCAACATTATTGGAATTTTTCCTATATTAATATTTGGCAAAGTTTTATAGATAGTGTGTATATCATTTAAATATTCTCCTCGTCTAATTATATATTTAATATTCATCGTTATAGTCATAGTTGATGCATATGTAAAGTTTCTTAGTCTGGCTTCTTGTGGAAACATTAATTTAGTTGCTCCATTATTTTCATGAATTTGTGGTCTATGTAATCCAAAATTACTAAAATCAATATGAATTTCTAATGCATATTTATTATTATTTTTATCATAATCATGCTCTGATGTTACTACTACTGAATTAAACATATTAATTGTATTATTTATTTGTCGATCAACAAAATCATTGTACGATTCTAGTTGATGCCGAATTAATTGCTGCAAATGTTCTTTTGTAAAATATGAGTCTATAAGATTCCATGCAAAATCATTTGCTAGAACATTTTCAGATTTTTCGAAATTTTCCATTTTATCTATTTATTTTTTTTTATAAATATATTTCAATTTATCTTTAAATAATGTTAAAAAAAATAGAAATAAAAAATAATTACTATATAAATTATATGTCAAAAATTATAAAAGGTATAGATTATCTACAAAAATATCAAATAGAACTATTAAAATATAATTATAGCATTAATAACAATAATAACAATAATAACAATAATAACAATAATAACAATAATAACAATAATAACAATAATAACAATA
>MDTB01191326.1_pt1 | contig 11636 bp, 13 predicted proteins | sample 811161 | NCBI WGS metagenome assembly MDTB01 (sample SAMN05326650, study PRJNA326480) | marine metagenome | isolation source: seawater | place: Mediterranean Sea | collected 2009
CATTGGCTGTGGAGCATTCTTTGGGTAAATACAACTTGATCCTAAAAATAATAATTTTTTTACTTTCCCTAAAAAAGCTCCATTAATAATATTTGTTTGGATCATCAAATTTTCATAAATAAAATCTGCTGGGTATGTCATGTTGGCATAAATGCCTCCTACTTTAGCAGCAGCCAAATATACTTGATCAATTTTTTTCTTTTTAAAAAAATTTTCTACATCTTTTTGTTTTAAAAGATCTAATTCTTTTCTTTCTTTTGTTATTACATTGATATTTTGAGCTTTGATAAGACGGACCAGTGAAGAACCAACCATCCCTTTATGGCCTGCAATAAAAATTGTTTCTTTAGTCACTTTATATGAGATTTATTTAAATTTATTTTGAATTAATTTTTCTTTATTTGCTAAATCTAAATCTTTTTTAACCATTTCTTCAACTAATTGCTCTATTGAAATTTTAGCAGACCAATTTAATTTTTTTTTTGCTTTTGTTGAATCTCCCTGTAACAAATTTACCTCTGAAGGTCTAAAATATCTAGGATCAATTTTTACAATATCCATACCGTTGTACGATCCAATCTCATTTAAACCCTCTCCTCTCCAAAGAATTTCCATATTTAAATCTTTTGCTACTAAATTTACAAAATCTCTCACAGAATGCTGTTTTTCTGTTGATATTACAAAATCATCTGGATTATCCTGCTGTAGAATTAACCATTGTGCCTCAACAAAATCTTTCGCATGCCCCCAATCTCTTTTTGCATTTAAATTTCCAAGATATAAACAATTTTGTAATCCAACTTTTATCTTAGTCAAAGCTCTTGTTATTTTTCTTGTGACAAAAGTTTCTCCTCTTTCGGGACTTTCATGATTAAACAAAATTCCATTGCAAGCAAAAATATTATAAGACTCTCTGTAATTAACTGTAATCCAATATGAATAAAGCTTAGAAACTCCGTAAGGACTTCTTGGATAAAATGGTGTATTTTCATTTTGGACTTTTTCTTTACTATTACCAAATAGCTCTGAAGTTGAGGCTTGATAATATTTGGTTTTTTTTTCTAATTTTAAAATCCTAATTGCCTCCAAAATTCTAAGAGCTCCTAGTGCATCTGAATTTGCAGTATATTCTGGTTGTTCAAAAGAAACAGCTACATGACTCTGTGCTCCTAAATTATAAATCTCATCAGGCTGTACTTCTTGAATTACTCTAATTAATGATGTTGTGTCTGTTAAATCACCATGATGTAATGTAAAATTTCTGTTTGGTATATCTGGGCTCTGATACAAATGATCAATTCGTTGAGTGTTAATCAGTGATGTGCGTCTCTTAATACCATGAACTTCATAGTTCTTTTTAAGCAAAAAATCCGCAAGGTAAGATCCATCTTGACCTGTAATACCTGTGATTAATGCTTTTTTCATATATTAAAATTTAAAAATTATAGTTTTTAATTTATATATATCTTAATAAAGCTCAGATAAAGTTAATTATGATTAACATCAATAATAAAAATAAATTAAGATTTTTAACTACTATCCAAGCTAGAATGAATTCATCAAGATTGCATGGAAAAGTTTGTTTGAAATTTGAAAAATCAAAAAATACATTAGAAATATTAATTGATAGATTAAAAAAGTCTAAATATGCAAATAAAATTTTAATTGCAACAACAGCAAAAAAAAATGACGATAAAATTGTTAGTATAGCAAAAGAAAAAAAGTGTTTATGCTATCGAGGGAGCGAAAAAAATGTTTTGCAAAGATTGGTAAATGCAACTAAAATTAAAAATGTTAACACTATAATACAGTTAACTGGAGACAACCCTTTTATTGATCCACTTATAATTGATTATATTGTGGAATTTTTCATTAAAAATTATCCAAAATATGATTACGTCACAAACAATAATTTATTTGACAAAAAAAAATCTGTCCCTCTCGGAATGATTGTGTCTGTATTTAAAGCAAAATCGCTAAAAGAAATTAGCAAACTAGCTAATAAGCAGGAACATTTTGAACATCCAAGTTTATACTTTTATCAAGAAGGGAAAAATAAATTTAAAATAAAAAATTTAAAGATGCCAAATAAATGGTGCTCAAAACTTAATCCTCGTCTTACATTAGATACAAAAGAGGATTATATTTTTTTAAAAAAAATTTATAATGATTTGAAACATAAAGATAACTTTACACTCATAGACATCTTTAGATTATTAAAAAATAAAAGAAACTATTTAAGTATTAATAAAAATATAAAACAAAAAATACCTAGCACTTTAAAAAAGTCTAAATTAAATCTTTAAATTTAATTAAAGTATCTTTAGTAATATTTTTTCTTGCACATTTTCCAATAATTTGCTCTAACTTAAAAGGTTCAATACCTGTTCCAGGTCTTTTAAATGTTAAATCTTTTTTTGAAATCTTTTTATTTTTTTTTATAAAATTATTAGCTACAATGCTTCGTCTTGCAAATATTCGGGATTTTTTTTCTGAATAAATTACTTTTTTTTTAGCACTTCCTGTTATCAACTTGATTTCATCTAGCATACTAATCAATTGTTTTAAATCCTTTATGTCTGCAGAATGATAATGATCATTTCCTTTTAATTTTTTATTAAAAGTAAAGTGCTTTTCAACTAATACACACCCCAAATTAAAAGCAAGATTTGTTATAAGCATATTTCCTGGTTCAGTATGATCTGAATAGCCAATTTTAATTTTTGGAAAATTAAGCTTAAGATCGTTGATCATTCCTAAATTAGCATCTTCTTTCTTAGTAGGATAACTGAGAATGCAATGTAGCAACATAATTTTACTTACAGGTAAATTAATCCATGAAACAGCTCTCTTAATCTCCTTTATACTTGATGCTCCTGTTGATAAAATTATGGGTTTGTTAAATTTTGAAATATATTTGATCAAAGGTTTATTTGTTATATCTGATGAAGAAATTTTAAACACATCAACCAAACTATTTAGTTCTTTTGCAGACATGTAATCAAACGGAGTACATAAAAAATCTATATTCTTTTGTTTGCAGTATAATTTTAAAATCTTAAAATTATTTAAATCAAACTTGTCATACTTTTTAAAAAGTTCAAACTGTGACTTGGTTTTTTCTTTTTTTAAATCCCAATAAGCTGGCGAATAAATAGAAGCAAGTTTTTCTGCTTTATAATATTGAAATTTTATTCCACTTGCTCCCCCTCTAGCTGCATGATCTATTAATTTTTTTGCATTCATCATAGAACATTCATGATTTACTCCAGCTTCAGCTAATATGTATGGTTTCTTAAATTTATTACTAAATAATTTCTTAATATTTGACATCAATTCTTTTTTAAAAGCTTATTTTTATATTCAAAATCCATCTTTTTATTTTTAGTCATATTTTTTTCATGTTGTCGATATCTATATAAGGGTAATTCTAACCTTGAAAGTTTATACTGTTTTAAAAATCTTAACATAAGATCTTTATCCTCGTGTAATAAAAATTCTTTATCATACATTCCTAATTTAATAATTTGATCAATTCTAAAAATTATTCCACAACCTATAGGTTTTTTTAAACAATTAACCCTCTTTAAGATTTTTTCATTATTATCAACCAAATAATAATCGACAGCGACAGCATCCATGTATTTGTTTAATTCAACAAAAGATACTAAAAAAATTAAAAAATTTTCATTTACAAAATCATCTGCGTCCACTCTAACAAAATAACGAGTTTTAATTTTTTTTATTCCCAAATTCAATGAACCAGGTAAACCAAGCTGCTTTTTATTTTTTATGTATATAATTTGTTTTTTAAAATTCTCAATAATTTGATCAGTATTATCTGTACTTGCATCATCAACAACAATAATTTCATATAAACTTCTATCAATTTTTTGTGAAAGTAAGGATCTTAGACAACGACTTATATAATGACCATAATTATGAGTGGTTACTAGAATTGTGACTAAGGGTGACATTTGTAGTTGAATTATTAATTAAACTTTTGTTGAATTATATATTTATATTACTAATTAAATCATTTTTCTCAAGTATATCAACGACATCATATAAATTCCAAATTGGAGTATTTAGGGCCTCAGCAATATCAATTAGTGAATTTTTACCATCACAAAAACTTAACAAGTCCATAATTAACTTTATTTTTTCATTAGATTTTTTAGTTGATAATGTTGGATAAAGACCCCTCTTACCCATCTGAGGTTCGCACAAAGCAGTTGTTATATATTTTTTATTTTTTTCTATTGCTTCTATAGCTTTTCTAATTGCCCAATAACCTCCATCAAGACCTTTGGGGGTAACGACATTTTCCAAATTATCTAATGACGTATGGTACTCTGGATACTCTCCATACTTTGTTCGAAATATTGAAGCAATTGGTAAATCAATTCCTGGCGCACAATATTGTCTTTCATCACTTCCTCTTTCTAACCAACTATAACTTTTAAAGTTTTTATCAATCCATTTAAGTATATGCTTTGAAATTAAATCACTTATCGTATTTCCATTACGTGAAGGTAGATAAGAATAGCTCCTATCATCTCCAACGCAAGTTACATTAAATCCAGCAATAGTTTTTTTTTTCATTTCTTTATAGTTACGGCTAAGATATGTAATAGAGCCGATTGTTTCAGGAATAAAAATTATTCTGTAAGTATACTCAAGGTCATTATTTTCCATCAACCATTTTGCAATAAATGTAAGTACAGTTGGTCCTGATAGCTCATTATTTGCCATCGAGGGATGACACACATAAGTACTTAGAAATATTTCTTTATTGCTTTTACCTTTTATAAATAATTCACCATAATTTAGTTCGCCTTTAAATAAAGTTGAATCAATTAGAACTTTGTAGGTCCCTTTTTTCAAAACATCGAATTCCTTTTGTGCAATACAAAAGCCCCATCTTTCTTTGTAATAACTAGTAACATAAGGAATGGCATTTGGTTGATCTGGCAATGTATAAAGGTGTTTTTTTAATTCTTCTAGACTAAGACTTCCTTCGTATGGAATACTATAACCCAATAAATGAAGGTTATTTCTTGAAAAGTCACATATTTTTTTTCCACTAGGTGTAATAATATATGCTTTATTTACATGCCATTCGCTAGGAACAGTCCAGTCAAAAACTTGCGTGTCCGATGGAACTGATTTAATATCCAATTTTGGGATGTGAATAGATATTCTTTTAAGTGTTTCTCTTACGCCCACACCTGTAATACTTCTATTGATGGGCCACAACTCTTTAGCAAATTGATGAATTTCATTACCAATCATTTATAATTTTTCTCCTTTTAAAATAATCTATCAAGCATTCTTTTTGTCTATATTCTTCTTCTAATCAAATATGTTTATCTTCGGCATCAAAAATCTAATAAGATCTGATCCATGTTCGTCTCCACCCAAGCAAAATTAAGCTTTTTGGAAATTAAAATAATTTCTTTATATTTATTTTTTGGCAATAAAACCTTTTTTTCAACTATTTATTGTATTATTTAAATTTATTAGCATATTTTAAATATAAATTGAATTGATAAATTATGAATGAAAAGTCTCTTATATTAAAAAACCTTGAGCAAAATTTAAAAAAAATTGGAATTAAGAGAAAGGATACTGTTTATCTTGGCATAAATTTGGGTCGGGCATTTAAATTTTATAAAAAAGAAATTTTTCAAAATAATTCTTTAAGTAATATTCGAGAAATTTGTGCTAAATTAATCTTTCAAGCAATTATCAATCGTATAGGACCACAAGGTACTATCATATGCCCAACTTTTTCTTTTAATTTTATTAAAACTAAAGTCTTTAATACTCTTAAAAGCAAAAGTGACCTTGGATATTTTGAAAATTTTTTTCTAAATCAAAAAAGAATAGTTAGAAGTCAACACCCAATAAATTCAATAGCTGTTTGGGGTAAAAATAAAAAAATTATAAATCCATGTGGAAAGTTCAGCTTTGGTTCAAATAGTCCTTTTTCAAATTTTGTAAATTATAATGTTAAATTTTTAAATATAGGTATAAAATGGATTGATACGTGTACATATCTACATCATCTTGAGCATCTAAATGGTATCAACCATAGATTTTATAAGCCCACTAAGGGAAAAATTATTAATAAAGGGAAATCAAAAACTGATATCTTCTATAATCCTGTAAGATTTATCAAATTAAAATCAAATAAAGCCGAATATAAAATTGAAAAATATCTAAAAAAAAATTCTCTTATTAAAGAAACACAAGATAAAATTTATTGTTCATCTTTAAATGCAAAAGATATTCATGATATTGGTTTAAAAATCTTACAGAAAAAACCAAGTTACTTCATGTCGAAAAATATAAATGTTTTTATTGATAATAAAGACAAGTTAACTATATTAGAAACTTAAACATTTAAATTCCAAATGAAAAAAAGTTTAATTAATAAAAATTCTCATTCGATTCCTTGGTTTGAGACAATTTTTGCTAATAGAATTTTGAGAAATGAAAAAAATGTAAGTATTAATCTTAAAAAAAAGGCTAAGTTTTTTATAGATAACGGTTATTTAATTATTAAAAATGTTATAGATGATAAATTTCTTAGTTCCTTAATTAAAGAATTTAATAAAATAATTAACAGTAATGAATATAAAAAAAATCCAAAATATTTTCATTATAATTCTTCACCAAGAATTGTAGAGGGCTGGAAACAAAGTAAATTAATAAAAGAATTATGTTTCCAAAACGAAGTAATTTCCTTTTTAAACTATATTTATGGAAGAAAACCAGTGCCAATTTCAACTATAAATTTTTTAAAAGGAACTGAACAACCCATGCATAGTGACTATATTCACTTTGGAAGTTCGCCAGAATTATATTTAGCAGGTGCATGGTTTGCTTTAGAAGATGTTAATGAAAATAACGGTCCACTAACAATTTGTCCAAAAAGCCATAAGCTTGGAATTGTTGACTTTACTGACTTAAACTTAAAAATACCTAGTTCAACAAATGAGCTTAAAGCTAATTACACTATTTATGAACAATATTTAGAGGAAGCAATAAAAGAAAAAAAACTTAAAAAAAAAAAAATTCACTTAAAAAAAGGTGATGTATTAATTTGGGCAGCTAATCTTTTACATGGTGGAAGTAAAATAAAAAAAAAAAATAAGACTAGATTAAGTCAAGTTATTCATTATCATTTTAAAAATTTAAACAAAATCTATAATCCTTGCTTTTCAAGCAGGTCTAATGGTATATTTGTTGAAAGAGACATTAAATCAATAACTATAAAATAATATGAAAATTTCTGAACAAGATTTAAAGAAAATAATTTCTAAAGCACTCAATTTAAAACCTAATAAAATAACTGATGAGTCAAATTCAAATGAAATGGAAGAATGGGACTCATTAGGTCAATTATCTATAATTAGTTCTTTAGATAAAAAATTTAAAGGAAAGATTAATTTATCAAAAATTGCAAATATGTATAGTTATAAGGAAATTAAAACCTTTTTGAAAAAGAAATTAGCTATGAAATAAATGGAACCATTTATTTCAAAGATTGACTACGAAGTTCCAAGATACAGAAATCATTTAAAAAAATTAAAAAATTTCAATAAAATAAAAAAAAAAACAGGAATTATTGATACCTTTAAAATTAAAGAGGGAAATTCAGTAATAGACTTAGCTCTAAAAGTTTGTAAAAGAAATTTAAAAGATTTAAAAAAATGTGATACCTTAATTTTTGTTACTCAAACACCCAAATATCTGCTTCCATCTTGCTCAACTATTTTACAAGGAAAGTTGGGGCTAAAGAAAAATATTTTAACATTTGATATAAACATGGGGTGTTCGGGTTTTATACATGGGTTATCAGTTGCAACTGGCCTTATAAAATCAAAAATATCAAACAATATTGCTTTAATTTGTGCTGATACTTATAGTCGTTATTTTACAAAACATAATAAAAATAAGTTTATTTTTTCTGATGCTGCTACTCTTACCTTTATAAGTAAAAGAAAGAAAAAAGGTATAGGGCCCTTTTTATTTGGTTCCGATGGAAATCATTTTGATAAAATTATAATTAACAATAACAATAAAAATGATCTTGAATTTCATATGTCTGGTTCGGACGTTTATTTGTTTACTCTTAATACAATACCCAAACTTATTAAAAAATATTTAAATATCATTAAAAATAATGATAATAATTTCTATATTTTTCATCAGGCAAGTAAAATAATTTTGGAAAGTTTAATGAATAAATTGGAAATAAAAAAAAATAAATTTATAATTGACCTAGAGTTTGGAAATACAACATCTTCATCTATCCCGATTGCTTTGAAACGAGCTATAGAAAGTAAGAAAATTAAAAAAAATCACAGAATTATAATTTGTGGTTTTGGAGTAGGATTGGCTTGGGGAGTTTCATCAATTATTTTATAATGAAAAATATTTACATAATTAATGGTATAAATTCTGAATTAGCTCAACTTTTTGTAAAAAGGATAGCTAAAAAAGATATAATAATTGGATTTCACAAATCGTCTTATAAAGGTATTAAATATAAAAATATATTTACAACAAAGTCTGTAAAAAACTTAGCTAAAAATATTGAAAATAAATTTAAAGGAAACAAAAAGATTATATTTGTAAATTTTGCTGCAATGAGAGATGAAAATATACTCTTAAATTTAAATTTAAAGGAAATTAGCTCAACTTTAGAATCTAATATTTTATCATCATTAAAAATTGCACAAAAATTAATTCCTCTAATGATTAAATACAACTTTGGAAGATTTATATTTTTAAGTTCAAAAAAATCCGAAAAAGGGTCTGAAGGTAATATACTTTATTCATTTTCTAAATCAGGTCTGTATGGTTTATCAAGAACTATAAGCAAAGAATACAGAAAATTTAACATTACCTCTAATATAATCAGTTTAGGATATTTTAATTCTAAAATGTGGATGTCGCTTAATTCAAATATAAAAAAAAAATTATTAAAACAAACTCTATATGGAGCACTTGGCAAGCCATCCATAATATCTGATGTGATTAAATTAATTGTTAAACATCAATTTATAAATATGAGTAAAATTGACCTGGATGGAGGTATGCTTGAGTAATAATTTTATAAATTATGGATTAAGTAAAAATAAAAAAAAAGAGCATGTTAAATTACTTTCAGATAAAGGAGTCTTTAAACCCACAGAAACTACAAAATTTTTACTTGAAGCTGTAATAAAAAAATTCCCAAAAAGAAAAGTTAAAGTTTTAGATTTAGGTTGTGGGAGTGGAGTAGTGGGAATTTATTTATTAAAAAAATATAAAAATATTACCCAAATGACTTTTGCAGATATAAGCGAAAAAGCGATTATAAATACAGAAGAAAATTGTAAATTAAATAATATATCTAAAAAAAAATTACTATTTTTTAAATCTTCTATATTTGACAACATTAAAGATTTAGAATTTGATGTTATCATCAATGACATTTCTGGAATTAGCTCTAAAATTGCTAGAATAAGTAATTGGTTTAAAAATGTACCTTGTGAAAGTGGTGACGATGGTACCAAACTAACTTTAAATGTTCTCAAAAACTTTAAATCATTTTTAAAAGCTAATGGTTGTATGTTTTTTCCAATAATTTCATTAAGTGATGAGAAAAAGGTCTTCAGCTATTTAAAAAAAATAAAAGTAAAAAACGAAATTATTTCAATCAACAAATGGCCAATACCAAAACTAATGTACAAAAATTTATTAGTGTTAAAAAAATTAAAAAAAGAAGGCAATATTAATTATGAAAAAAAATATAGCTTAATAATTGCAAATACAAAAATTTTTCAAATAAAAAATAATTTTAAAAGATGATTTAAAATATTTTGATAACGCTTTTAAATTTTATCTTTAAAAGTATACTTTAAAAGTATTATAAGAAACGATATGATAATTCCAATTATCAAAAAAAGTAGTGCATAATATGTTGGTGATTTTGAAATAAGAGTTGGTGATGAAGCTGTTTTAAAAATTGGATAGTATTCTATTTTCATCATTAAAAGATCACTTCGTAATTGTTTTAAAAAAGTAAGCTCTTGTGTCAATATTGTTGTGCCTTTAAAAAAAGTCTCTCTAGGACCAAAGTAGTTTTCCGAAGTAAATGGTTTATCTAGTTCTAATAACTCCGCCATTATTAAATTTTTTTGATATTTTTTAATTACGCTGTTGATTTCATTAATTATGATTTTTTTAGTTTCTAAATCAGTTTTTTTTTTTTATAAATATTACGTAATCACTTAAAGTATCAGCCTCAATAAAAGGTATGTCAAATGCTATAGTAAATAATTTTTCACCACCTATATAATCTTTTTTTTTATCATGAACGATAAAGTTTAAAATTAATCTATCTTCGAAAATATTATCTACATTTAAATTATTTTGAACTAAATAACTATCGAGTGTTTTAAATATATTTTCTTTTTTTAAGAATTCTAAAAAATTTTTTTCTGATATTAAATTTGAATTAAATTTATTATTATAATTATTAAATGCTGGTAATTCATTATTAAATGCTGGTAATTCATTTAAATACTCTACAAGTTCAATCAAAATTTCTCGCTGTGCTAAGGGGGAGATATCTTTTAATTCAATTGTAGTATGATAGACCTTTTGTATATTGTTTCCATAAATATATCCTAAAACTGATAATGCTAGAGATACAGATAAAATTAAAATTTTTTCTTTCCACAATATTAAAAATACTTCTTTTAAATTAAGTTCAATATCTTCTTGAGAAAAAGTTTTTTTTGTGCTCATTTGTATAAAGAATTTATGATTATAATAATTTTTGTACTATACATGCCAACTAATGTCTATCCAATTAGATTTTTAAAATTATTTTAAAGTAAAAATATTGTCTGTTAAATGTTAAAAATACTAACATAGTGATAATTAAAAATAAATATCTTCTAAATTTTTCAGTTTCAACAACCAGCGGTGGTCTAAAGCGTTTAATTGAATTTTCTAAGTGGTTTAATAGTAATGGTGGTGCATGGTTTATTATTCACCCCGCATGTATATTTTTAAAAAAAAAATATCCAAACAATAGATATTACATTGTAAAGCAAAATAGATTAACGAGATTTTTTTTTGATTGTTTTTATTTATCAAAAATTTTACATCAAGTAGGTAAACCTGAATTTTATTATTCGTATGGAATTCCAATTTATAATCGTGTAGCTAAAATAAATTGGTTTCACCTGAGTAATGTCTTGCCTATTTTAAATAATACCACTGGACTTAAATTATCTTTATTTGACAAATTGGTCAGACTTAAAGTTCTTGGAAATAAAATAAAAAAAAATTTTAAAAATGCTGATATAGTCTCGGCTGAGTCAAGAAACTCTCTTAAGTTAATAAACAAACAACAAATTAAAGAGGCTTTTTTATGTATAAATGGAAGTGATGATGAGATTAAATTCTCACAGAAAGTAAATAAGAACCAAAAAGACAACATAGCAATTATTGTTGGAACACAAAAATATAAAAGAATTTCAGATGCTTATTTAATATTTAAGTACTTAAGAAGAAAAAATAAAAATTTAAAATTAAAAATTGTTGGTGATATTAAAAATGTATCTAAA
>MDTB01062730.1_pt1 | contig 11635 bp, 10 predicted proteins | sample 811161 | NCBI WGS metagenome assembly MDTB01 (sample SAMN05326650, study PRJNA326480) | marine metagenome | isolation source: seawater | place: Mediterranean Sea | collected 2009
AATTCAATCAGAGCAAGAAAAAATTTTATTATTTAGATAACAAGATTGCTATTTCCATTGCTTCTGCAATAATACTTTTTTTCAGTTATTTTCTAATTCCAGTATTTTACAAAGAAGACTTAATCAAAACTTCTTTAACAAACCACTCTTTAAATAAATATGACATAAAAATTAAATTTAATGAAAAAGTTAAATATGGATTATTTCCCAAACCATTTTTTTATACTAAAAATTTAGATATTATTAATGATGAATCGGTTTTAGCAAACTCTGAATATGTGAAATTTTATATTTCATTTAAGAATTTTTTTTTACCAGAGAAAATTTTCACTAAAGATATAGTCTTTAATAACACAGAGTTCAATATTAACTCAAAGAATATAAATTTTTTTCTTAAAGGTTTAACTAGTTCTGATAAAGAAAATAAATTTACCTTTAAAAAATCCAGATTATTTTATAAAGATCAAAATGATGATTTATTATTTTTAACAAAGATTACCAATTTAAGTTTTTTCTTTGACGATGTAAATGATTATCAAAAAATTAAATCAAATTTTAAAGTATTTAATGTTCCATTTAAATTAGATATCTCCAAAAATATTAATAATGAAAATAAGAATATCAAATTATCTTCAAAAAAAATCAGATTAGATATTGAAACTTCTTTAGAGCAAGATGGAGGCAAAATAAGAGGTTTTTTTAATATAGAAACAATTAATAATAAAAATATATTTAGATATGTAATTGATGATAATTCTTTAAGTTTTTTATCGTCCGATAAAAACTTTAGGGGTGATGTGAATTTTAAACCATTTTATTTTTCAACAGATTTAAATTTTAATTATATAAGTCAGAGAAAAATATTCCGAAGTGAATCTTTACTTATTGACCTTTTAGATTCAGACTTATTGAATAATCCTAATCTAAATGCATCTATAAATATTAATATTGATCAGATAGATAAATTTGAGTATTTAAAAAATTTTCTTTCAAAAATACATTTGGGCGATGGAAGAATTTTTATTAGAGACTTTAACACTTTGTGGAATGAATCCGTATTAATTAAATCAAATGAAATTGAGTTTTTAAATGATGTTGATGGTAAAAAATTAGTTGGTGAAATCATTTTCAATTTTGAAGATATAGAAAAATTTTTTAGATACTTTCAAATAAAAAGAAATTATAGAGATGTCTTTGACAAAATTAGATTAGATTTCGTTTATGATCTCTCACTTAATAAATTAAATATCAACAATTTAAGAATAGATAATAAATCTCTAAAAAAAATAGATAAATTTATAAATCAATATAATAAAAGCGATAAAAACTTATTTAACAAAGTTACCATAAGAAATTTTATCAAAGAATTTTTTCAGATTTACTCAGGATAAATCATTTTTTTAGGATCAACAATTTTATTGTAATCTTTTTCACTTATTAATTTAGATCTTAACGCTTCATGTTTAAGAGTTGTTTTATTTTTTAGAGCCTGCTTTGCGATTTTAGCTGAGTTATCGTAACCAATATGCGGTGCTAGTGCAGTAACCATCATCAAGGAGTTATCTAGATATTCTTTAATTTTCACTTTATCAGCTTTTAACCCCTTTATGCAATAAAGAGTGAAATTTTTTATACTGTCAGATAATAAATCAATAGATTGTAAAATATTATGTGCGATCAGTGGTTTGAATACATTTAACTCAAAATGCCCATGCGATCCAGCCATTGTTATTCCATTATGGTTTCCTATAACTTTTACACATACCATGGTAACAGCCTCTGATTGGGTAGGGTTTATTTTCCCAGGCATAATAGAGGATCCTGGTTCATTTGCTGGTAATATCAATTCCCCATAACCTGCCCTTGGACCAGAGCCTAGAAATCTAATATCATTTGCAATTTTCATTAGGCTAACTGCAGTAGTGTTTAAAGTTCCTGAGAAATTTACAATTTCATCATGTGCAGCTAGAGCTGCAAATTTATTTTTTGTAGGCTTGAAGGGTAGTTTTGTAATTTTTTTTATTTCATTAATTATCTTTTTATCAAAATTTTTTTTAGTATTTATGCCAGTTCCTACAGCAGTTCCACCTTGTGCCAGTGAATAAATTTCATTTAAAGCTAAACTAATTCTATTTATACAGTCTTTGATTTGTGTTTGGTAACCTGAAAATTCTTGACCAAGAGAAAGTGGAGTTGCATCTTGTAAATGAGTTCTGCCAACTTTTATTATATTTTTAAATTTCAATATTTTTTTTTTTAATTCATTATCCAATAGCTTAAGAGAAGGTAATAATTTATTTTTTGTTTCAATTGCAATAGCAATATGCATTGCAGTTGGAAATACATCATTTGTAGATTGAGATTTATTTACATGATCGTTTGGATGGACAGGTTTTTTTGAACCTTTTTTACCTCTTAGTTTTTCAATTGCTCTATTAGCGATAACTTCATTAACATTCATGTTAGTCTGTGTACCAGAACCTGTTTGCCAAACTTTTAATGGAAAGTGATCATTAAGTTTTCCAGAAATAACATCATTTGATGCTGCTATGATCGCTTTTGAGATTTTTGGTAAAAGTTGCCTCTCTTTCAAATGTACTTTAGCAGCTGCCTTTTTTATTATTGCAATTGATTTAATTAGAATTGGTCTTACTAAAAATTCCCCAATATCAAAATATTTTTTTGATCTTTGTGTCGAGGCTCCCCAATATTTATCATTAGGTACTTTAATTGATCCGATACTGTCAAATTCTTTTCGAAATTTCATTGATTATTATTTCACATTTATATAATAAAATTTAGATAACTAACAGGAGCAAAATGACAAATTTTGAAAAAGTAGGTACTTTTATGAAAACTTTTGGTCAGGAAGTTAAACAGAGTCCTTCATTTAGTAGCGACAAGATCAATGAATTAAGACTAAATCTTATTAAAGAGGAACTTAATGAATTAATTGAAGCAATGAATAATAAAGATTTAGTTGAGGTAGCTGATGCATTAACGGATATTCTTTATGTAACATATGGTGCAGGACATGCATTTGGTATAAATCTTGATAAGTGTTTTGAGGAGGTTCAAAACTCAAATATGAGTAAATTAGATTATAATGGCAAACCTATTTATAACGATAACGGTAAAGTAATGAAGGGTCCAAATTACTTTAAGCCAAATCTAATTAAATATATCAAATAGTCTAAGGGTGTTCTATTGCAATGTAACTCAAACTTTATAGTGTTATTTGTGATAAATTTTGTGATATATAGAAAAATTGTAGCATATGATTTGATTTGAAAAAATTGTAATCAATTTAAAAAAGAGGTGTAAATTTTGATACCAGTAAACATCCCAATTATTACATATAAAGACGCAAAAGAGGTTTTTAATACAGTGAAAACTGGATGGGTTTCTTCAAGCGGCTCTAAAATAAATAAATTTGAAAATGAGCTAGCAAAGTTAACCAAAAGGAAGTTTTCTTGTTGTGTTTCAAGCGGCACTGCAGCTTTAGAAATTGCAATTAAAGGTCTTGGTATAGGAAAAGGTGATGAAGTTATAATGCCAGCTTTTACAATTATTTCAAATGCTAGTGCAATAGTAAAAAATTTAGCTAAACCAGTTTTGATAGACTCCGATCCAATTACCTGGAACATAGATATTAATAAGATTGAAAAAAAGATTACAAAAAACACGAAAGCTATTATGCTTCCACATATTTATGGTTTTCCAAATCAAATGGATTTAATTTTAAAAATTTGTAAAAAACACAAACTTTATTTGATAGAAGATGCAGCTGAAATGATGGGTCAGAAATTTTATGGCAGACCATGCGGAAGTTTTGGAGATATTAGCACTTTCAGTTTTTACGCCAACAAACATATAACTACAGGTGAAGGTGGAGTTTTGCTTACTAATAATAAAAAGATCTATCAAAAAATTATAGAATTAAGAAACTTAAGTTTTGGTAAAAAAGATAGATTTAATCATTCCGATTTAGGTTGGAATTATAGATTTACAAATATTCAAGCAGCACTTGGATTGAGTCAAATTAGAAGAATTAAAAAAATCATTAAAAGAAAATTAGAGATTGGTAATATTTATTATGAGGCTCTAAAAGATTCTGAGAATATTTTTATTCAACCTAAAAAAAAGAAATATGCTCACAATATCTATTGGGTTTTTGGTGTTTTGCTCAAAGGAAAACTCAGTGGAAAAAAAAATTTAATTCAAAAAAAACTTTTAAAAAATAAGATTGAGACAAGGCCTTTTTTTTGGCCTATGCATAAACAAGAAATCTTTAAAAAGATGGGATTATTTAAGGGAGAAAAATATCCTGTGGCTGAAAACTTGTCAAAAAATGGTTTTTATTTACCATCAGGTTTGGGACTTAAAAATACTCAAATTGATTATGTAATTAAAGAATTAAAAAAAATAATCTAACAATTATTTAGTCCATTTAATTAATACATTTTTAATCAAACAAACCATATATTTATAAAGAAGAATTACATATTTTAGCGAAAATTCAGGATAAGTTTTTGATATTCCAGAGTATCTTGCTTTTTCATTAAAAGATAATTCTATAATTGAGAATTTTTGAATTTTACAATGATTGATCAAATTCACAAAATACTCTCCATAATATCCTTTTAACTTATAATTATTAAATATTTTTTTTTTAATACAAATAAATCCACTAGTGTAATCTGACAAATCTTTATAAAGAAATAGCCGACAAATTTTGTTAAATAATACACTTTGATTTTCATTAATTTCTTTCTTGTACCTCTCGTCCTCAAAATATCTTTTACTTTCATTTAGAAACCTTGAAAATATTATCAAATCATATTTACTTGCATATTTGTGAAATAAATAGATGTATTCAGGAGGATGTTGAAAGTCAGCATCAAGCCAAATTATATTCTCAAATTTAGATTTTTCAATTCCAAGGTTTATCGACTTAGCCAGATTTTTTTTTTGGCCTGTTCTAGAGTAAAAATATGTATTCTCTCTTTTTTTTTCCAGTTCTCTACATAATTCAGGTGTTTTATCTGTAGAACTGTCATCAACTATAATTATTTCAAACTTTTCATTTGTTTTTAAAAGAGCCTCAGATATTTGATTTACCAATTGAACGATATGACCTGCTTCATTTAATGTGGGTAATATAACTGAATAACTCATCTAGGATAATTAATATACCTTAAAAAAAAATGATATCTAAGATTTTCTAAGGTATTTTTTAATATTCAACAATCCATGAGTTCCATAACCAAATAAAAAGGATACATAAATTAAAACTGGTACAAAATACCTTGTATTACCATGCCAAGAAATCATTCCAAAGTGATATAAAATTGAAATAATCAAAACGGTTAAAATTTTATAATCTTTCTTTTTAAAAATAATATAAATACCAAAAAGAGAGATTAGATAAATGAAAAGTGTATAAATTATTCTTAATGGTATTAATTTTTGATGTTGATTTGATAAATAATACTTTTCTCCCGATATGAAGTTGTGGTCCGAATAGATATGAAATGGATTTAATAATAATGAGTGTAAAGACCTTTTAGATATCACTTCAAAAGAAGTTAGAGGATATTTTAATAATATTTCTATTGTTCTAGATGCATAAAAATTATCAAATTTAACCTTATCAGAATTAAGCTTTATAGATGATCTTGCAGTCTTAAATGGAAATCGGGTATTTTCAATTCCCAGAATATAATTTTTGTCGTAGTCAATTGAATTTTCATTTAACCAATTAATTGCAATCTTGCTTTCTTTTTTATTAAAATCATTAAGAGATAAATTTTCACCTTTTATAATAATCTCGTCTATTATGTTAAAATAAACTGCTGTTTTAGTATCACTTGTAAAAAAATAGAACTTTTTATCTCTTACAAAATTATTATATCCAACAAAAGATTGTATGAGAAAAAAACCTAAAATTACGTAGACAAGTTTGTAATATTGTTTTTTATCTAAGAAAATAAAATGATAAATAAGAATAAATATAATAAAAAAGTATGCTGTTTGTCTTTGTAGAGACAAAAGAGACAAAAAAATACCAATTAATAAAAAATTGTAAAATTTTAAATCATCTTTTAATATAATTGCTAGCAAAATTATTTGTAATGAAAAAAATACGGATTCTGACCAAAAAGTGCCATGATATTGAAAAACTGTAGGCTCTAAAGATAAAAATAAAATTATAGGTAAACAAATTTTTTGGTCTATTTTTTTAGAAATTACTGAATATAAAAAGAATAGTGATAAATAATATACTAAACATTGAATTAATAAATAAGGAAAATGAACACCCAAATTAATTTTTTTTTCCTCAAAATTATTAAATAAATTTACGTCAAAAAAATGATAAAATGCAGCTGCTAGTCTTGGAGGAAGATATTTGGTAAAATGTTCCCTTCCTGTCTCAAAAAATTTTTTTCCAATTTCCAGGTCATTTTTAATTTCCGCGCCGTGAGATAAGTATCTAAGAGCATCATATTTTATCATAATATGATTTTGTTCTTTTCCATAAGCATCTAAAAAAAATTTATCATAATTAAATAGGTTATATTTGGATACTAGAAGAGAAACACAAAATGAAAAAAAAATTATTATAATTGTATAATTTTTGATGAGACGAAAATTTGTAAACATAATTTTTTTTGATCTTTATATATTAAATTGAAATATTTTAAAGAAATTAGGAAAGTTGAATTTATATTGTTTAGAATTATTTTTATGATATTAGAAGTTAATGTCTAATGACATTAAAATAAAAGAGATCACAACTACTTTAAACTCTAATGAATTTGTTTTTTTGTGCCAAATTATAAAAAAAGAAAATACTGACTCAATTCTAGCTAGTTTAAGTGAAAGTTTGATTAAACAGTATTTTCAAATATTGATTAATTCAAAAAATATATATTTATATATCTGTAAAAAAGATAATAAAGATGTGGGGTATGTAATTTTTTCTAGGAAACCATCATTTTTAATTGATGAATTCAAGCAGCTTAAATATTCAATCGTAATGAACTTGATAATAAATTTTAAAGTAAAAGCAATATTAAACATTTTGTTGTCTTTATTTAAGTTAGATTTGATATTTTTATCAAAAACAAAAAAGAATTTTATAGACTCAAACTTTAATCTCAACCTCTTAGCAATCGAGAGAAAATTTCAGTCACAAGGAATTGGTAAGAGATTTATAAATAAAGTTATAGAAAATTTGAGAGAAAAAGATGATTTTAATTTAATAACAGTTGAAACAAATAATGAGAGAACCGCTGATTTTTACGAAAAAAAGTTAGATTTTTACTATGTTGGAAAAAAGATAAGATTATTCAAAAATTTAAAAATCTTTAAAAAAGATTTAAAGTGAAATTAATTAGAGAAGAAAGCAATGTTTATATTCAGGCAAACTTATATTTTTTTATATTATGTAATTGATAAATTTTTCCATCAGAAAAGAATTTCTAATTATCTGAAAAAAAATTTAGAAATTAAACTATTTTTTGATGTTGGGTTTCATCTTGGCAATTATTCTGATATGGTAATTAACAATTATCCCGAGGCAAGCATCTTTATGTTTGAGCCACAAAAAAAAATATTTGACAAAATTAAATATAAATATGAGAAAAATCCAAATATAAAAGTTTCTAATCTAGCAGTGTCTAATAAAAAAAGTTTCCAAAATCTCTATATAAATAAATTTGATGTTGCATCGACCTTATCTAAGATAAATTTGCAAGATGACCTTCTCAAGAAAAGAGCTAGCATTTTTGGCGAAGAGCCCTCTAAAATGATCGATGAAATTCAAAATATTGAAACTATAAAACTTGACGAATTTATCAAAGATAAAGACATAAAAAAAATTGATTTAATTAAAATTGATACAGAAGGTCATGAATATGAAGTTCTAGATGGACTTAAAGAAAATATTAATAAAGTTAGTTATGTTCTAATAGAATTTCAATCAAATAAAATATTTAGTTCTTATAACCCAAAAAAGATAGATGATTTTTTAAAAAAAAATAACTTTAAAAAAGTTAAGTCATTTAAATTTCCTTTGAGACCATGGGAGGATAGACTTTACAAAAAATATGAATTTTAGTCTAAGTAAATCAAAAATTTTTGTTTACCTAATTATCTTAATGAGTTGCTTACCATTTTTTTTAATACCCAACAATAATTGGGATGGAGTAATTTATGATTATGCATTTTCAATTAACGATTTTTCAATCATTGAATATTGGTACAAAATTTCAAGAATTAATTTTCAGCTTTTTTTGGCTAATGCACTTTATTTTTTATATCATAATCTTAATTTATCGTATGACATAGTATTTGATGTTTTTACTACAATTGCTTTTATTCTTTACATTTATGAAATTAATATATTTTGTAAAAAAACATTTAATTTAGAGGAAGAATGGAGACTAGTAGTAATTCTTTTTACAACTTCTATTCCATTATGGCATAATGCAACATCCATCAATATTGGAATATATCTATTTTGCTTTTATCTTGTCTTATTAAGTTTTAGATTAATTTTAGAGACTAAATATACAATTAAAATTTTAGGTATAATTTTATTACTAGGCTCTTTTAGCATAAAGTCAAATATTCTTCTTATTTGTGGTTTGACTTCGATATTTTATTTCAAACAATATACAAAAACAAAAAAAATTGAAATATATAATATTTTATTGATATTTCTTACATCGATTCTGTTTGTTATTGTATATTTAAATTTTTTTAAACCTTATGGAATTTTTGAAAACTATAATTCTGTTAACATCAAAAATTTAAGTTTTGATAAACTTATTTATAATTTTCAAAATTTTTTCTCTTACATCAAGAATTTTTTTTATATCTTTATTTCATTTTTTATTTACATTCTCATTTTTAGAAAAAATGAAATAAGAAATCTTCTCATAAATGAAAATTTTATAAATCTGATTTTAAGTATAGTTTTGTTTTTAATTGCAATTACTCCTTATATTTTAGTTGGTAAGTCAAATTCTTACTCAACAGTAATTAATTTTTCAGGAAGACACGTTCTCGGAACTATATTAAGTCTTTCATTGATATTCATATTTACCATAAAAACTCTTAATGATTTTATTTCAAATAAAAAGATAATTTTTTCTTTAATAATCTTTTTAATTACATCAAATCTTTTCTTTTCAATTAAGGGTTTTTTTTACAAATATGAAAGTTCAATTATTAAGTTACAGTTGGTTGAAACTTTTAAAAGTATAGAAAAACCAAGAAGTGGTATAATTTACTTTAGGAATAGCGATTATTACATATCTACAACTGAAATATCACATATTTTGTTTAAAGCTTATAGAGAAGCATCCTGGATAGGCGGAGTATCAACTGACTCAAAAAATTTTGTAAAAAATCCTGAAGATTTATTTAATAGAGATATTGATATGAAAAAATTTTATATTCAAACCGATGTAAATGATACATGTGAAACTACCTATATTTTTAATAATAATATAAAAAAAGATGAAAAAATTAAAAGAATCAAAAATATATTTTCTCAAAATGAAAATTATTTGATTATTGATCAATCATATCTTAAATGTTAATTTTTAATTAATTGTTGAATTAATGCAAAATAAAAAACTTTTTCTCTTTGAATTAAATGAATTTAATTTTGACTTTTTAAAAAAATACTCAAAATTATATAACTTAAAATTTTTAAAAAAATTATTAAAACTTGAGTACAAAAAATTAAAATGTGATAGTGTTAAAGAAATGCAGGGGCTAGATCCTTGGACACAGTGGGTGAATATTCATACTGGAAAAACCGCAAAAAATCATAAATTGTTTCAAATTGGAGAATCTCAGAAATTAAAATATTCACAAATATGGGACTCTTTATCCAAAAAAAAAATTTCAAGTGGAATATGGGGGGCAATGAATTCAAAAAATAATAATCAACTTTATAATCATATTTATTTTCCAGATCCTTGGAACTTTTCACAAGACATTAAACCTAGATATTTAAAGTCGTTCTTTTTATTACCAAGTTATTTACTCAAAAATTATGTCAGGCCATCAAAAATAAAAATAATTATATATTTTTTTTATTTCATATCTTTTTTTCTAAGGCCTAGGTTTCTATATTCAATCATCAAAAAATCTTTCTTTATTTTCAAATTTTTTTTTACAAATAAAATAAATAAATATTTTTTTTATCCAATATTTGATTGGCTTTGTTTAGTAATTTTCTTAGAATTAAAAAAAAAACATGATTTAAATTTTTCGTTATTTTTTGCAAATTTTTTAGCTTCCTCACAGCATAGAATTTGGCAAGATTCATCAAGAAAAAAAGAGAACTATTTTACATTCTTAATATTGGAAAATATTATAAAAGAAATTTTTTTATCCCTAGATAAAAATGAAAAATTAATTGTTGCAAGTGGGTTATCACAAAAAAAAATACCTAACGAATTTTATTATAGACAGATAGATCAATATTCATTCTTTAAAAATATAGGATTAAAGAATTTTAAGATTGAACAAAATATGACCAACGATTGTATGATTTTTTTCAAGAGCAAAAAAGATATGATTAATGGATACAATATAATAAAAAAAATTACGATAAATAAAAATAAAATGTTTTACTGTGAAAGAAAAAAGATACTTAAGAATGAATATATTTTTTGTAGAATTATTTTTAATAAAAAAGTTAACTCAAAAACTCTGATAAATATCAAAAATAAAACTTTTCGTTTTTTTGAAATGTGTGTTTTGGACGCAATTAGAACTGGAGAACATATTCCAGTTTGCCACTTATTTTATAATTTTAAAATAAAAAAAATAAAAATGAATCACCAGATTTTTAACGAGATTTATTCACAATTTTAAAAAATTTTAAATAAATTATCACTTTAATTGCCTCAAATATAATTATAAAATTTTTGAGATCAAAAACATTAATGCTCGAAATTTCTGAATAACTAAATTTCACCGGGATAGATTTAATCTTTTTATTCAATACTGAATAAAGATTGATAAGTTCTACATCTAAGAAGAATTTGGTAGATATAAACTTACACTTATTAAAAGTTTGTGTTTTTTTAAAAGCTTTTAACCCTGCCTGGGTATCGGCGCCAGAAATGTTCAAATCTAAAAGAAAATAAAAAATTTTTCCTATGATATGACCAACAATTTTTCTTAAGATTTTATAGAAGTCAAATTTATTAATAATTTTACTGTTCTTATTTCTTCTATTAATAAGAACAAAGTCGTTCCCATTAAAAATTTCTTCGATCACTTTATCCAAATTATTAAAGTATGGTAAATCACAGTCAATTAGAACAATATTTTTATATTTTGATTTTTTAAGACCGTGTCTTACAGAAAAAGATTTTCCATAATTTCTATCATTTTTTAAAATTTTTATATTTTTAAATTTTGAGCGTAATTGTTTTAATTTAAATAATGTGTTATCCAAACTACCGTCATCTATTAAAATAATTTCATATTTATATTTTTTTTTTTTAGAAATTTAATTAATCTATCTATATTTTGATTGATAAACTTACTTGCATTAAAACATGGAATAACAAATGATAATTTCTTACTATTCATTTTTTTATAA
>MDTB01242978.1_pt1 | contig 11635 bp, 13 predicted proteins | sample 811161 | NCBI WGS metagenome assembly MDTB01 (sample SAMN05326650, study PRJNA326480) | marine metagenome | isolation source: seawater | place: Mediterranean Sea | collected 2009
GCTTTATTTTGATTTTACGAAACTCTGTGAAAAGAAAATATTAATTTTTGGTAATCTCCCATATAATATTGCAAGTTCATTAATTATAAATTTGGTTAAACTTAACAATATATTTGAATATATGGTATTTATGGTTCAAAAAGAGGTCGCAGATAGGTTCGTTGCTAATGTATCGACAAAAGCTTATGGAAGGTTGTCAGTATTAATTCAATTACAAAGCGAAGTAAAAAGAATTTTCGACGTTTCACCTGAAAAATTTTTTCCAAAACCCAAGGTATTTTCCACGGTAATTAGAATCAAACCAAAAACGGATTATAAATTTGAATATAAAAAATTAGACATACTTCTTAAAAACTCTTTTAAACATAAAAGAAAGACTCTCAAAAACAATTTGAAAGATTTTACAGAAAATTCCGAGGAGAAAATTATTAATTGTGGAATTGACCCTAACTTGCGACCCCAAGATATTAAGCCAGAGGAATATTTGAGACTCTCAAAATACCTAATTCAATAATTTTTCTATAAAGTCAAAGATAAATTTTTGTCTATTTCTTTTTTTCCTCTCAGCTTTTAAAATATTTAGGACCTCAGAAGAACATTTATCTAAATCTTCATTAATAATAACATAATCATATTCAATCCAATGACTAATCTCAGATTTTGCTTTACTCATTCTTCTATTTACCGTCTCATTACTATCTTCTGCTCTTTTTCTTAATCTATCTAAAAGAATTCTATTACTGGGTGGTAAAATAAATATTGAAACTACGTCATTTTTTGAAAACTCTGATAACTTCTGAGCGCCTTGCCAATCAATATCAAACATTACATCCAAACCTTTGTTAAGGTTATCTTCAATGAATTTTTTAGGAGTACCATACCAATTATCGAAAACATTTGCATGCTCAACAAAAAAATTTTGATTTTTTAATTTTTCAAATTTTTCTTTGGAAATAAAAAAATAATCCTCTGAATGTTTTTCACTTTTTCTTTTTACTCTAGTTGTGTAAGAAATAGACATTTGAATTTCATTGTCTAAACTTAAAATTTTTTTACATATAGAAGTCTTTCCAGCTCCAGAAGGTGATGATAAGACCAACATTAATCCCTTCCTATGTTTCTCATTCATATTCTTTCCTTAGATTCTTCACCCTCTTTATATTTTTTAAATGTTCCTTATAACTCTTTGCGAATATATGCCCACCATCAGTATAATTAGAAACAAAATAAAGAAAATCACTTTTAATTGGATTTGCTGAACCCTCTAGGGATTCTATTCCTGGAAAACAAATAGGTGATGGGGGGAGTCCTTTAACCGAGTAAGTATTGTATTTTGATTTAATTTTTAGATCTTTCCTTAATAGTTTTCTATTTAATTTTCTTTTTCCTTGAGTGATAGCATAGACTACTGTTGGATCTGATTGAAGTCTCATATTGTTTTTAAATCTATTATAAAAAACGCCAGCGATTAAAGGCTTTTCATCTTTCAATGATGTTTCTTTCTCAACAATAGAAGCCAATATACTAAGCTCATTTGGGGTGTTTAGAGGCGAATTAATGTCTCTGTTATTCCATATTTTTTCAATTATATTATTACTTTTCTTAACAATATGTTTTAAAATTCTGTCATTCTTATCTGTCACACTATAAAAGTACGTATTAGCCACAATTTTATCTGGGATATCTTCTATACTAAGTATATTTTCTGGGTCAATTTCATTTAATAAATTTAAAAGGTCATTTTTGGAAGAACCTTCTATAATTGTTATTTTTCTACTTATGGTTTCGCCTTTTCTTAACTTTTTTAAAATTTCAAATACTGATACTTTATCCTCAAATTTATATTCTCCAAACTTAAGGTTCTTTTCTGCAAAGTTAATTTTTACCCATAATGAAAATAAAAAATTACTTTCTATAAGCGAATTTTCTATCAATGTATTTGAAATTTGGTCTAATTTCATGCCAGGTAAAATTATGACCTTTGTTTCGTTAAGTATTTTTTTTTGATGAAAAAAGTTTAAGAATATAATGTTAATTATGATAATAAAAAAAAAAACAATATGTCTAATCACCTTTAAATTCTTTTAAAAATCAAGGAAACATTGGTTCCACCAAAACCAAAGGAATTTGATAAAGCAAAATTTATTTTCTTCTCTATACTTTGTTTTGGAACTAAATTAATACCAGTACAATTTTCTGATACGTTTTCGAGATTTAATGTTGGGGGTATTATACCATCTTTTATTGATAGAATTGAGAAGATAGCTTCAATTGACCCAGATGCACCTAAGAGATGACCAGTTGATGATTTTGTAGAAGACATTAAAAGTTGTTTGGTGTTTTTCTCAAAAAGCCTTTTTACTGCATTAAATTCAATCTCATCTCCAAGTGGTGTTGATGTTCCGTGAGCGTTTATATATTCAATATCATCACTGGAAATATTCGCATTATTCAAGGCCATATTCATTGCTCGATAACCACCATCACCGTCTGAAGCTGGAGCTGTGGGATGATACGCGTCACCGGATAATCCATAACCAACTAATTCTGCGTAAATGTTGGCTGAGCGTTTTATTGCATGTTCATATTCTTCTAGTACAACAATTCCAGACCCTTCAGATAACACAAATCCATCCCTATCTTTGTCCCATGGTCTTGATGCTTGTTCAGGGCTTTCATTATAATTAGTTGAAAGAGCTCTCATCGCACAAAACCCTGCTATGCCAAACCGAGTGCAGGCTGATTCTGTGCCACCTGAAACCATCACATCCGCATCTCCATTAACTATCATCCTGTAAGAGTCACCAATTGCGTGTGCGCCGGAGGCGCATGCTGTAACAACCGAATGGTTTGGTCCTTTAAAATTATATTTAATTGAAATGTGTCCACTTGCTAGATTTATCAGACATGACGGTATAAAAAACGGAGAGATTTTTCTTGGACTTTTTTTTAGATTTTCAGCACTTTTTCTAATACCATCTAAACCTCCTATCCCTGAGCCAACCATTACACCAGTCCTACAAGATTTATTGTTATCGTTAGCAATCCATCCAGAATCGTCTATAGCTTCTTTTGCTGCAATGAGTGCATATTCTATGAAAGGTTCAATTTTTTTTCTATCTTTTAACTCAATTACGTTATCAGGGAATAAACTAGAGTTGCCCTCTAATGGTAACTGGCCACCAATTTTAGATTTCAGATCTTCTGTTTCAAATCCAGAGAGTCTTCTTATACCAGATTTAGATGATACAAGACTTTTCCAGCAATGCTCGTGACCAAATCCGAGTGGGGTACACATTCCGATACCTGTAACAACCACTCTTCTCATTTAATTTTGGGAGTTCTCAATGTGCTGAATCGCTTCTTTGATAGTGGTTATTTTTTCAGCGACATCATCTGGAATTTCTACATTAAATTCTTCTTCAAAAGCCATAACCAATTCCACGGTATCAAGACTATCAGCACCAAGGTCATCAACAAAGCTTGCTGACTCAATAACTTTATCTTTTTCTACGCCAAGATGTTCAACTACTATTTTTTTCACTTTGTCTGCTATATCACTCATGTAAGTTCCTTATTTAAAAATGTTTATTCAATATATTAATAAATGTTTTTTATTTTAAATCAATTATATTATAACATAGCCAATCCCCCGTTAACATGAAGTGTTTGGCCAGTTATATATTTTGATTTATCGGAGGCTAAGAACTGTACACAATATGCAACATCCATTGGAGAACCAATATCACCAATAGGAATCTTTTCAATAATAGTTTTCTTTTGCTCCTCTGACAAAACTGATGTCATGGAGGTTTCAATAAAACCTGGAGATATACAATTAACAGTTATGTTTCTCTTTGCTAATTCTAAGGCAACAGATTTTGACATTGCAATTATTCCTGCTTTTGATGCGCTGTAATTACTTTGACCAAAATTTCCAGTGTGTCCAATTACAGATGTAATATTTATAATTCTACCCCATTTATTTTTTATCATTTGCTTGGAAAGTGAACTTGTTAGATGGAAATTTGAGTTAAGATTGGTTTCAATAACATTTTTCCACTTTTTTTTATCCATTCTAATAAATAGGCTGTCATCCGTTACTCCAGCATTATTTATAAGTATATCAATACTAATCCTTTTGTTTGTAATTTCTTTAATCATATTTTCAATTTCTATAGAATTACTCAAATCACATTTAAATGAACCAGTAATATTACTAAATTCATCTTGCAGCGCCGAAATTTTATCAATATCTCTTCCAACAATGAATATTTCATATTCACTGTTTAAGCACTTACAAATTGCTTTTCCAATTCCACCTGTGGCTCCTGTTATCATTACTTTCCTCATATATTCTCCTTATTTAAATTAAGGAATAAATCAAGATCCTCTAAAGTTGAAATATTTTGGGTGTTTATATCTTTATTTATTCTTTTATTCATTCCTGATAACACTTTTCCGGATCCAATTTCCAGAACATTTTTAGATAATTTAATACAATTAATTATGCTTTGTCTCCACTTAACTTTGGAACAAGTTTGTTGAATGAGTAAATCTTTGATATTTTTTAGATCATACTCAAAACTTCCTGTTACATTACTTACAAATTTGCTTTTCAATTTCTTAAATTCTATCTTATCTAAATTTTCTTTCATAACGATTGAAGGCTGTCTCATCAGACTACAATGAAATGGTGCACTTACTTCAAGTTCAATAATACTTCTAGCACCATCCTTTTTTAAAATGTTTGAGATAATATCAACACCATCCTTCGTACCAGATAAAATAACCTGTCCAGTACAATTATCGTTAGCTATTTCACAAACTTCGTTTACAGGGAGTGGAGTTTCGTCAATAACTTTCTCAACGCGATGGATCTCTAAACCTATGGAAGCGACCATTTTTGTTTTTAATTCTTTAACAGAGTTTTGCATTGATTTACCCCTAATCTTAAGCAATTGAGACGTTTGTTTTAGATTTATTACTCCAAGGCTACATAAAGCTGTGTATTCTCCTAAAGAATGCCCTATTATAACCTCACCGATATCATAAATATTTTTTTTTGTCTCATATTCTAGAACTCTTGAAATTGCAATGCTCACCGCCATGAGGGCTGGTTGTGTGTTAGATGTAAGTGTAAGTTTCTCTTGCGGCCCCTCAAAAATTATTTTGGATAAACGTTCTCCAAGAGAATCGTCAACTTCCTCAAAAACTTCTTTGGCAACCCTGTGTGATTTAAAAAAATCTCTTCCCATTCCAATCTTTTGAGAACCCTGACCTGGATAAGTGATAATAAATTTTTGAGACATATTTTAATTTGTATCTTTTAAAAATCTAATAATAATGTTATATACTCAATAATTAAACCTTGCTATGAATTTTTATATTGTATAGCTAAACTTAATTGTTTAACCATAAGGAGTTTAAATGATATACGAAAATGTATTTATATTTAGTGGTCAATTGTCCCAAAAAGCCGCAGAGGATAAATTAAATGAATCTCTAGATTTTATCAAAAAATCTGGAGGGAAAATTCTTAAAAAAGAATCTTGGGGGCTTAGAGATCTAGCCTACAAAATAAAAAAAAATTCAAAGGGATATTACTACATGATAAATACTGAATGTAGTGCAGATGTTTTCAAAGATTTTGATGTGAAAGTAAAACAAGATGCTAGCTTTCTTAGATTCCTTAATATAAAAATCAAAGAAGTCTCCAAAGAGTCTTCACTATTGACAGAAACACAAAATAAAGGATCTAATTATGAGAAATAAAGTTTTTGATAACACTTCGTCTAGACTTACCTTCACCAAGACATGTCCGCTTTCTGGGAAAGATGCGCCTCATGTTGATTATAAAAATATTAATTTATTAAGAAAATATACCACTGAAAAAGGTAAAATACTTCCAAGTAGAGTTACACAAGTTTCCACAAAAAAACAGAAGGAACTGTCTACATCTATTAAGAGAGCAAGATTTTTGGCTTTACTTCCCTATGTTTCCAATTAATGGGAAATAAGACTGAAAGAATATCTTCATTATCTTTAATAGCATACTCAAGTCTTTTGATATTAATTTGTGAGATTTTCCTTTCTAGAATTTCATACCAGTTGTATGCTATTTTTGTTCCTCTCCCATTTTTATTCATAGGGTTGTTAGTTTCGTTTATCAATTTTTCAATAACAATTTCTCTGTGTTTATTTATTAATTTTATATTGAATGTTTTCTTTCCTGGGAAATTTATACCACCACAGTTTATTGTATTTAATTTATCAATTTCTATTATATCAATATTATTTTTTTATCTATCAAACCAAATTAAAAAAAAAATTTCTATATCTCGGTTTATTTCAATAATAAATATTTTTTTTGTGATTGTACTTTCTATTTTTTACTTCCTTTTTTTTGGAGGGTCAGAAGAATCAGCGGTCAAGGAGTATCTTTATAAACTAATTACAGATATTTTTGAGTCATACAACTTAAATCAAAACCAAGATGTTGATGAAATAGTTAGTACTTTGGTTATGATTTTACCCTCAATGAACATACTTTTGTTCATGGTAACATTCAGTTTGAATTATGCTATTGCAAATCTAATTGTGAGAAGACTAGATTTGATTGAGACAAATAAAATTGATTTAAGTGAATTTTACACACCAATTTGGTTCTCATTATTGTATTTAATATTTTTTATGGCTGCTTTTGTTTTTAATGAATCTTCAATTTTTCACAAATTGGCTCTTAATTCATTAATTTGCATGTCTTTTTCATATTTAATAGAAGGTTATATTTTATCAGGCACTTTACTTAAAAAAATAAAGACCCACTCTATTATAAAATTTTTAATTATATTTTTACTTTTTCTTTTTTTAGGGTATGTTCTGTTACTTATAATAATCATGTTAGGTATTTATAGAAACATAAGAAATAATTTAGAAAGAAATAGTTAGTTATGGAAGTTATTTTACTAGAGTCATTTGACAAATTAGGGAAGATTGGAGATGTCGTTAAGGTAAAGAACGGATTTGCCAGGAACTTTCTTTTTCCCAAAAATAAAGCCTTGAGAGCAAATAAAGAGAATAAAGAAAAATTTCTGAATATTAAAAACGACTTAATAAAAAAGAACGATACAATAATTGAGGAGTCTAAAAAAGTCCTAGAAAAGATAGAAAAAGAAGAAATCCTTTTTATAAGAAATGCAAGTGATAATGGTCAACTCTACGGATCAGTCTCTCCTAAGGACATATCAAGCTATTTTGCTGATAAAAAAATTGACATAAAACCATCTAACATTAATCTTCATACCTCTATTAAAAAAATCGGTATCTATGAGCTAAACGTTAAATTACATGCTGAAGTAGGGTGTAATCTCAAAATAAATGTTGCTACTTCAGAACAAAATGCAATTAAACAAAGAGAAGAGTCTGAAAAAAATAAAAATATTAAAGATGAAAATGAAAAGATCTTAAGTGAGTCCGATTCAAAAGAAACAGATATTAATCCTAAAGAGAATAAAGTTTCTTCAGAAAATCCAAAAAGTTTAAGCAACCAACAATCTCCCAAAAGTAATGATGACGAGACCAAAGAAGTCAGTGAAGTCTCTAAAAAAGATAAGTAGATATGGAAAAGATTTACTTAAACTTTTATAATCTATAACAGTTATTATTTGTTTAAACTATTCCGCTCAAAATTTAAAGTTATTGAGTAAAATGAAATTGAAAAATGCTTGTTAGCATATTGCTCATTGTTACAGGACTTTTATTCCTTGTGAAAGGTGCAGACATCCTTATATCCTCTGCTGTAGCTATAGGGAAAAAATTTAATATTTCTGAATTTTTTATAGGACTAATTATTGTTGGGTTTGGAACTTCTCTATGTGAACTAGTTGTTTCAATCGATGCTGTTATAAAGGGGTCTCCCGACATATCAGTTGGCAATGTAATTGGTTCAAATATCGCTAATATATTACTCGTTACATTTGCAGCTTCTGCAACATCTGTATTAAAACCCGTGAAGGTATCGACCTTTGACCTTCTGTTTCATCTAGGCTCTCATCTAATTTTCCTCGCAGTTTTTTTATTGACAACTTTAGATAGAAATTTTGGTTTAATCTTTATTTCATTTTTTATTTATTACTTGTTTACAAGTTTTCAAAATTCAAGCTCTGAAAACTTGGAAGAAATTAAATTAGAAAAGGACTTTTTCTCAAGTATTTCATATAAAAATCCACTTAAATGTGGGGTTCCAGTTATAGTTTTCTCAATCACAATCACCCTTTTTGGAGCAGATCTTACAGTTGACTCAGCAATAAAAATTTCACAGATCCTTGATATATCTGACTCATTTGTTGGTTTAACTATCATTGCTCTTGGGACTTCATTGCCAGAAATTGCAACCTCAATTACTGCATCTAAAAGAGGTAAATCAGATATGATTATTGGAAATATAATTGGATCAAATATCTATAATCTTCTTTTAATTCTTGGTTTTACATCTCTTTTTGAGAATTTTTCATACAATAGGGAGCTATTATCAAAAGATGTTATTATCCTTTTTCTATCTGTGGTGTTTTTCTCTACTTTAATATTTAACAAAGTGAAAATTGGGAAACCACTCGGTATTATCTGCTTCCTGACATATTTATTTTATTTATATTACTTATTCTTGGCTAATTTTTAAAAGTTTTCACCGTTATCCACTTAATTAACAGGCAGAAAATAGATGACTATATAATGTTGTCTGATATGATCAAAGATTATGACTAATTCTGATAAAAACAAAGCTCTCCCAAAAATAGTTTCTAATAAAAACCTAAGTTTGATGAGAGAGGTTCCAATGAATATCAGCGTTGAACAGGCTCTCCTTGGAGCAATTTTATCAAATAATCAAGCATTTGAAAAAATTGAGGAGTTCTTAGAAGCAAATTTTTTTTCAAGCAAGATTCATCAAGTGGTTTTTAAATCTATTAAGAAATTAATTACAAATGACCAAGTAGCCGACCTTAATACCGTGAAAGTTGATTTAGGAGGAGATGAGGATTTTATTAATAATGGTGGTATAACTTATCTTCTTAAACTGTGTGAAAATACAATAAGTATAATCAACTCAAAGCAGTATGGTGAGTTAATTCATGATCTCTTCCTTAGAAGGAAGTTAATAGATGTAGGTACCAACTTAATAAATGATTCCTACATCACGAATGAAGAAAACAAATCCTCAAAACTAATTGAAAAAACTGAACAAAGTTTGTTTAACCTAATTCAAAATAATGACATTAGTAAAGGCCCTCAAAATTTTGAAGATATAATGCAAAGTACACTTGCTTATGCTGAAAAAGCATTCAAAAAAAGTGATGAAGTAATTGGACTCAAAACTGGCCTCAGAGATTTTGATAAAAAAATCGGTGGTTTGCACAAGTCAGATTTAATTATCATTGCTGGAAGGCCATCAATGGGGAAAACAGCTTTTGCCACTAATATTGCCTCAAATATTTCTAAGAACACAGAGAAAAAGAAAAACGTACTATTCTTTTCACTTGAAATGTCATCAGAACAACTTGCAACTAGGCTTCTAGGAGAGTTAGCAGAGTTATCTTCAGAAAATATAAGAACTGGAAACCTTTCAAAATCTGATTTTGGAAAACTAATGCAATCTAGTGAAAGCTTAAAGAAACTAAACCTTTTCATTGACGACTCACCTGCATTGAGTATTTCATCTATAAGAACGAGAGCAAGACGTCTTAAGAGAAAGTTTGGCTTGGACTTAATAATTTTAGATTACCTTCAACTTGTTAGTGGAGAATCAAAATCAAATGACAACAGGGTTCAGGAAATTTCTGATATAACCAGAGGTTTGAAGGCCATCGCAAAAGAATTTGATATTCCTGTTATTGCTTTATCTCAACTATCAAGGAAAGTTGAAGATAGAGAAGAAAAAAGACCTCAGTTAGCAGATTTAAGGGAATCGGGAGCCATAGAGCAGGATGCTGATCTGGTCGTTTTTTTGTACAGAGAGGAATACTATTTAGCTAGGACAGAACCACCAGAAGGAACCGAAAAACACGAGATGTGGACTGATAAGATGGAAAAGATCCATAATGTAGCTGAAGCAATAATTGCAAAACACAGACATGGCCCTATCTCAAGAGTTAAACTACATTTCAACCCAAGTTGGACAAAATTTTCTGATTTAGCGGATACTAATTTCTCAACGTAATTTTTTAAACTCTACGCCATAAATTAAAAACGAAATTTAATATATTGGTTTCTCTAAAAAAAAACAATATATTGACAAATATATGCAAAGCTTTCTTAACTATCTTTCAAATTTAACAAAAAAATTATTCTTAATTACCTTTAATTTTTTTTACTCAATAGGAAAAATTATAGATTTCCTTCTTGAATGTTTTAAATATTCGATAACAGATAAGTTTTATTTTGATATTTTCTGCAAGCAATTTATAAAAATTGGGTTTAACTCACTTCCTGTGGTTGGTTTAACTTCAATTTTTACTGGAATGGTTTTAGCCTTGCAATCATATACCGGATTCTCTCGTTTTTCAGCTGAAAGTGCAATACCTAATGTTGTTGTGCTCTCAATAACAAGAGAGTTAGCACCTGTTCTGGCTGGTTTGATGGTTGCTGGAAGATCTGGAGCTGCAATAGCGGCAGAGATTGGAACTATGAAAGTAACAGAACAAATTGATGCATTGAAAACTCTTTCAACTAATCCATTCAATTATTTGATAGTTCCTAGAATAATAGCGGGAGTTATCTCTTTACCAATACTTGTATTCATTGGAGATATTATTGGAGTAATGGGAGGTTACTTGATATGCACAAATGTATTAAACTTTAACCCAACAGTTTATTTGCAAAATACGTTTAACTTTGTCCAATTTATTGATGTTTTTTCAGGTCTTGTAAAAGCTAGTGTTTTTGGTTTCATAATTACTTTTATGGGATGTTATCATGGTTTTAACGCTAGCGGAGGGGCACAGGGTGTTGGGCAGTCTACTACTTATTCAGTTGTATCTTCATCAATTCTAATTTTACTCATGAACTACATAATAACTTCAATTTTTTTTAAAATATGAGAAAAATAAAAATTAGAGTAAAAAATCTCTCAAAAAACTTTGATAAAAAAATTGTATTAGACAAATTAAATTTAAACATATTTGAATCAGAATCATTATCTATAATAGGAGAATCTGGTTCTGGAAAATCCATTCTAACCAGATGTATTGTAGGTCTTATCAACTATGATAATGGAATGATCGAATTTGATGAATTTAAAAATATAAGTCTGTTAAATCATAGGCAAAAAATGCAATACATGTCAAAGTTTGGTATCTTGTTTCAAAACTCAGCTCTTTTGGATAGTTTAACTATTGAAGACAACTTGAGGTTTTCAAATAAAAATATATCTTTTAAAAAAATTTTAAACGAAGTTGGTCTGCCATTTTCAATACTTAAAAAATATCCATCTGAGTTATCAGTTGGCATGCAAAAAAGAGTTGGTCTGGCACGAGCAATTCTCAAAAAACCAGAAGTTCTTATACTTGATGAACCAACTACAGGTCTTGACCCAATAATTGCAAGACAAATTAACATTCTGATCAAAAATCTTGTAAAA
>MDTB01025010.1_pt1 | contig 11634 bp, 12 predicted proteins | sample 811161 | NCBI WGS metagenome assembly MDTB01 (sample SAMN05326650, study PRJNA326480) | marine metagenome | isolation source: seawater | place: Mediterranean Sea | collected 2009
AAATATATTTGGAAGCTTTTTTTCAGCTAATTTATTTTTAATTATACCCTATATGATTTATTTAGAGGGATATGATAAACAAAAACGTAAAATTTTATAGGAACTAAATAAGATGCATATATTTATAACTGGAATTGCAGGATTTCTCGGCTCACATTTAGCTGAACATTTTATTAAAAAAAAATATACTGTCTCTGGAAATGATACTCTTGTGGGAGGAGATATTGAAAATATATCTCATCTTGCTGGGATAAATTTTTACAAAACACCCTGTGAAGATCTTGATGGTATGTCTAAAATAATGAAAGGTGTTGATGTAATCTGCCACGCTGCTGCATATGCCCATGAGGGTTTATCAAGTATTTCACCAAAACTGGTTTGTGAAAATAACGTAGTAGGTTCTGTTTCAGTCTTTACTGCTGGTATAAAAAATAATGTAAAAAGAATTGTTTACTGTTCGTCAATGGCGCGATATGGGAATATAAAAACTCCTTACCATGAAAATCAAGTAGTTAAACCCGCTGACCCATATGGAGTTTCAAAAGTTGCTGCAGAAGATATTTTAAAAATTTTATCTAAAACCCATAACTTTGAATATAATATTGCTGTACCACATAACATTATTGGACCAAAACAAAAGTATGATGATGCGTATAGAAATGTTGCTTCGATAATGATAAATTTGATTTTACAAAATAGGAGACCTGTAATTTATGGTGACGGTAATCAAAAAAGATGCTTCTCCGATATTCAGGATTGTATCACTCCTTTAGAGAAATTAATTATAGATCCTAAAATTGTTTCAGAAACAGTGAACATTGGTCCAGATGAAGAAACAGTTACGATTAATGAGTTATTTAACTTAATTTCAAATAAGTTAAAATTTAATCAAAAACCTGTCTTTCATAAAAAAAGACCAAATGAAGTCTATAAAGCCATTTGCTCTTCTAAAAAAGCTAGAGAGGTTTTAGAATATGATACCAAAGTAAGTTTAAGTGATTCATTAGACAATATGATTGACTATATTAAGAAAAAAGGTCCAAAAGAATTTCAATATAACTATGAGCTTGAAATTAAAACCGATGTAACCCCCGATACATGGAGTAAAAAATTATTTTAAAATATAAAAATGATTCATCATAAGAATTTTAAGAAAAATCTTACAGTAATTATTTTATGTGGAGGTAAAGGAAAGAGACTTCTTCCACAAACAAAAAAAACCCCCAAACCACTAATAAAAATAAATAAAAAAGAAATCTTATTTCATATAATTGAACATTTAAAAAGTTATAAGTTAGATGATATTATTTTAGCTACAGGATATAAAGATTCATCTTTTAAAAAATTTCAAAATACTTATAGAAAAAAATTTAAAATCAAAATTGTATATTCAGGAGTCAATTCTGATATTTTAAACAGAATTCTAAAATGCAAAAATCATCTAAAAGAAAATATTTTAATTTGTTATGGTGACACAATAGTAAATTTAAATATAGATAGGCTAATTAGTTTCTTTAAAAAAGACTTTAATAAAATTAGCTTATGTTCTTATAATTTAACTTCTCAGTTTGGTTTAATGAAAATTGACAAAAAAGGCAATATAATTAGTTTTAAAGAAAAACCAAAGTTAGATTATTTCTTCAATATTGGTTTTTTTTTATTAAAAAAATATAATTTTAAATATTTTAAAAATTTTAAAACTTTTCAAAGTTTTCTAGAAAATAAAAAATCGACAAAATATCTAAAAAGTTTTAAACATGCTGGAAAACATATTACAGTAAATACAATTCAAGAATTGCATGAAGCTGAAAAAAATTTAAAAAGAATTTAAACATGAAAAAAAACTTTTGGTATAAAAAGAAAATACTTATCACTGGTATCGATGGTTTTGTTGGTTCTAACTTAGCAAAAAAACTATTAAGTCTTCGGGCAAATATTTATGGAATTGTGCAAAAAAAAAATAAAAAATCACTATTATACTTTGAGAAATTAAATAACAAATGCAAACTTTTTATAGGAGATTTAACAAACCAAAAATTTACTTCAAGAATATTAAAAAATAATTTTGAAATTATTTTTCATTTAGCTGCCCAAGTTGAAGTTGGTGTTGCTAATAAGGGTCCATATAAAACTTGGGAGAGTAATATCAGAGGAACATATACAATTTTAGATAATTTGATTGGAAATAAAAAAATCAAATCAATTATATTAGCATCCTCAGATAAATCTTATGGAACATATCCAAAATCATTATTACCTTATAAAGAAACATATAGTTCAAGAGCTGTTTATCCTTATGATGTATCTAAAGCTTGTGCAGATATGATTGGTCAATCTTATGCATCAGAATTATTTAAGCTTCCAATTATTACCACAAGATTTTCAAATATTTATGGCCCAGGTCAACTTCATTTTAGTGCATTAATTCCTGATATTATGAAATCAATAATACTAAATAAAATATTTATTCCCAGAGGCGATGGTAGTGATTTAAGAGATTATGTATATATTGATGATATTGTAGATCTTTATTTATTGTTATCAAAAAATTTGTATTTAAATCAAAATTTAAGAGGAGAAATATTTAATGCAGGTGTGAATAAGCCGATTAAAGTAAAGGAGGTAATTAAAAAATTTTATCTATCAAGAAATAAAAATGAAGAATTCAAATTAATTTTAAAATTAATGAAATCCAAAAAAAGCAAAGGTGAAATACCATTTCAATATATGGATTATAAAAAATTAAAAAAATATTTTGGATGGCAGCCAAAATATGAATTCAAAGATACGATTAATAATGTATTTGACTGGTATGAAAAATACTTCAATAAAAATATAATATAATAGAAGTCAAGATTCTTTTTGTAAAAATTAAATGAAATATAATTATATTAAAATAAATAGTTTTTTTATATCACTTTTGCCTATTGCTTTAATTTTTAGTATTTTTTTATCAGATTTAATAATTATTTGTTCTTCGATTATTTTTTTAACTTTTGTATTTAAAAGTAAAAAATTTTATTTATTTAATACCCTTGAGTTTAAAATTTTTTTTTTATTATATTTAACCATTTTATTAAGTTTATTATTTTCAGATTCAAGTTCAGAAAATATCATTAAAGGAATCGCTTACTTGAGATTTGGATTGTTATTAGTGATGGTAAAATATTTGATTGAATTTGATAAAAATTTTTTAAATTTATTCATAAAGTTCTCAATGTATGCTGTGTTAATATTATTTTTGGGCGTTTTGTTACAGGTTTTTAATTTTGAATATTTAACTTTATTCAAACCACCTGCTAGATTCACAAGTTTTTTTGAAGATGAAAGTATTTTGGGTTCATTCTTAATTAAAATTATTCCTTTACTTGTTGCTATTCTTTTTTATTTTAAAAAAAAAAAATTATTTTATTTGGTTTTGTTTCTTGGATCTGCAATGATTCTTCTTTCAGCAGAAAGGTCAGCGATATTTTTGCTACTAATTTTTTTAACAGCATTATTTTTATTTACAAAAGTTTATTCAATTTTTATAAAAGGAATACTTGTATTTTTAATAATAACAGTCTCCTTCTCTATATTAAAGTTTTCGCCTGAAACTAAATTTAGAGTTTATGATAAAACATTATTTCAGCTAGGTATTATAGAGCCTGAGAGAAAATATGTTGAATTTAAAGTTTCAGATAAATCAGATAAATGGGTTGCGGTTGTAAAAGAAGACTATTTTATTCCTTTAAAATATTATTTAATGTTTAATACATCAATAAATATTTTTAAAGACAATTATTTTTTTGGTGCTGGTGTAAAGTCTTTTAGGTATGAATGTAAAAAAGATAAATATTATATTATAGAGAATTATTCTGCGTTTGAAGATAAGCCATATGATTTTTATCCAGGCTACACTGGTATAGATGGATGTTCGACTCATCCTCATAATTATTATTTCCAGCTTTTATCAGAGACAGGAATTTTTTCATTTTTAATTGTTATTTTAACTTTTTTTTGGTCTGTTTATAATTTTTTTATTAAAAAAGAAATTTACATTAAAATAATATTTTTAAGCATTATAATTAATTTGTTCCCTTTTGTTTTTACCGGTTCGTTTTATAATAATTTTTTATCTATACTAATTTACTTGCCTATCGGTTTTTTACATGTAAAGAATATGGAAAATACTTAGATTTAATTAATATATTGAACAAATTGTACTAATTTCTAATTGTAATGAAAATAATAGTTTTAGGTGGTGATGGATTTTGTGGATGGGCATCATCTTTAAGACTTTCAAGCAAAGGACATGAAGTTTTTATTTTTGATAACCTATCTAGAAGAAAAATAGATAAAGAACTTAAAGCATCTTCATTAACTCCAGTAAAATCAATTTATCAAAGATTAAAAACTTGGAATAAGATTAATAAAAATAAAATAAAATTTTATAAAATTGATGTTTCTAAGGAAATATTAAGGCTAGAAAAACTTATTAAAAAAATTAATCCAGATACAATTATCCATTTTGCTGAGCAAAGATCTGCCCCTTACAGTATGATAAATCTCAAAACAAGAAATTATACTTTATCAAATAATATCCTTACTAATAATAATATTCTTTACTTGATAGCAAAACTAAAGAAAAATATTCATTTAATTCATCTTGGTACAATGGGAGTTTACGGCTATGATTTTAGTAAATTTTTGTTACCGGAGGGGTATTATAAAGCAAAACTTTTTATAAAAAAAAATATCATTAATACAAAAATTTTGCATCCTGCCAATCCTGGAAGTATTTATCATTTGACTAAAGCACAGGATGAACTGTTATTTCAATTTTATCAAAAAATGTATGGCTTAAAAATAACAGATCTGCATCAAGGAGTTGTTTGGGGTACAAATACTAAGGAGACTCTGCGGCATCCAGATTTAATAAATAGATATGATTATGATGGAGATTATGGAACCGTTTTAAATAGATTTATAATGCAAGCTGCACTTAATTACCCCCTGACGCTACATGGCAGTGGTAATCAAGTAAGACCTTTTATCAATATTAATAATACAGCAGATTGCATTCTACTCGCAGCACAAAACAAAAAAAAGTATAATGAAGTTAAAATTTTTAATCAATTAACTGAAACTTTTAGATTGAGAAATCTTGCAAAAAAAATTCAAAAAATAACTAATTGTAAAATAATGCATCACAAAAACCCTAGAATAGAAAATGAGAATAATACTTTAGTAGCTAAACCGATGGGTCTGATTGAATTAGGGCTTAAACCAATAAAATTAAATGATAATTTGATTGAAAATGAGTTGTCTGTTGCAAAAAAATATTCTTATAGAGCAGATTTAAATAAAATAAGAGCTAAAAGCCAATGGAGGATTTAATATTTTTCCAATTTTATGAATTTTTACTTAATATCTAATTCATTCAAGTCGTTTTACTTGTTTAGAAAAGATATTATTCTTAAGTTATCAAAAAAATATAATATTATTTTAATAGCTAATTCAGATCCTCACATTAAATTTTTTGAAAATAGAAAAAATATAACCTGTATAAAATTAAATAATACTTTTAATAACAAAAGTATATTTAAAAATATGATTTTTTCTATAAGGTTAATTTATCAATTTATTAAAGTAAAGCCATATATAGTTCAAACTTATACTATTCACCCAAATATTTTATGTATTCCTATCGCAAAATTATTTGGTTCCAAAACCTCTGCAATGATTACAGGAATGGGTGCAACTTCAATTACAAAAAATACAAAAGTTAAAAATTTAATAAATTATTTTTATAAGCTATCTTTTTATTTTTGTGATCATTTGTTTTTTGTTAATTCTGATAATGAAAATTTTTTTAAATCAAAGTTAGGTCTAAAAAATAAATCAACTAGAATTTTTGGTGCAGGTGTATCAGTGAGAAAATCTTTTTTAAAAAAAAATTTTATTAAAAATAGATATAATTTAGCCAATACATTTAATATTTTATTTTTGGGTAGAATTATAAAAGAAAAGGGTGTTTTAGACTTAATTAAAATTTTTAAATTACTAAACATTAAAAATAAAAAACTTATTTTTATAGGAGATGTTGATAAGTCTGGATTTTCGAGAGAAATAAATAAAAGTATTTTTAATTACCCAAATATAATTTTTTTAGGTCACATTAAAGATCCAGAAGATTTATATAATTTAGCAGATTTGTTTATTTTACCTTCCTATACAGAAGGTATGCCGACAACTTTAATGGAAGCAATTAAACACAAAGTACCAACATTATCTTATAAAATACCTGGTGTTAATGATGTTATAAAAGACAATATTAACGGGTGTTCAGTAAATTGTGGAGAAATTAATCAAATGATAAATAAAATTTATAAAATTTATAAAAACAAAAACTTTAGATTAAATTTAATTAAAAATTCCAATAAAACTCTAATCAAATTTGATAGAAAAAATATAATTGATAAAGTTTATAATGTTTATGAAAATCTCTAAAGTTAAAAATTATGTTAATTATTTTTATATTATTTAATTTACTATTATTTTGTTTGTTTGCTAAATTTTATAATTTAATTGGAATCCATAAAATTTAAATTTGATGATACAATTTTCCAAGCATATGTCTGGTATGAAAAATACCTCAACTAAAAGAATGCATAAATGCAATTTTTGTAAAAAAAAAATAGCATCTTTTAAGGTTATAAATTATTTTGATAATTTAAAAGAAGGTATATTTTTGAATTGTTCAAGTTGTAAAATATATATAAACAATAAGATTTCTAGAAATATATACACTTCTAAGAAGACGAATCTAAATTCTTATTTAAATAAAAATATTTTATATTATTTAAAATCAATATTTCTCTACTTATATTTTTTAAAACTGAAAAAATTTTTTCCAAAAAAGAAAAACATTATTCTTGATTATGGATCTGGATCTGGAGAATTTTCTAATATAATGTCACAATCAAAAAATAAAATATTTGCATCTGATTTTACTTTTAATAAATTGCTTTATAATAAAAAAGTATCATTTATTAAAATAGAAAAGTTATTCATAAAAAAAAATAAAAAAAAATTTAATGTTATTTTTTTACGACATGTTTTGGAGCATATTTATGATTTTAATAAATTGATTCCAAAACTAAAGCTTCTGTTAAAAAATAATGGAAAAATAATCATTGAGGTACCTAACTATGATAGTTTTTGGAAAAAAGTTTTAAAAAGTAAATGGCCAGGTTTTTTTTATCCATATCATCATTATGTTTTTTCAGAAAAGTTTTTAACTAAAATCTTTAAAATTCATAAATTAAAAATCGTAAAAACAAATTTTGTTGAACCACCTATATTTGGAAGTTATTTTTCATCAATTGGCATCAACAGATCTTTAAGTAAAATTTTATCATTATTTTTTTACCCGATTCAATTTTTAATTTCTAAATTTAATTTTTCATCAGAAGGAATACTTTTTATTTTAAAAAAATGATTAATTTAATTAGTTATATATTATTTTTTTTTGGAAATTTTTTATTCATATTATTTATTCCTGATATTAAGGTTCAAGGTTTTTTATACGTCTATACTTTTAGCAGCCTAATAGTTGGCCCTACATCATTTGTTTTTTTTTCAAATTTTTTTAATCAATATAATAAGATTAAAATTCTTATTTTATTTTTTAATCTAGGAATAATTTATTATTATAACAATAATTTTTATCTTTATTTTGTTTACACTTTAAATATTTTTTTTTCAGACTTATTTTCATCACAAATAAAAGAAAAAAAATTGAATTTTTTATTTAAATTTTTATTATTTTTATCTGTAATCCCTTTAATTTTTAATTTTTTTTCGTTTGAATCTATTCTGTTTTTAAGAATAATATTTTGCACTAGCTTAATTGTTTTATTATTTTTTCTAAAACCAGATTACATAAAACTTGAGATAAATAACCCATTATTGTACCAAACATTAACAAATATTAATTATTTTGGCTCATTATTTATATTAACTTTAGTTTTAGAAAAATTTTATTTAAAAATTACTTATATTATCTTTCAAATCGGTTTTTCAATTATTCTAAAATATTATGACTTGAGAATAAGAAACATTATCAGTAATCAACAATTTATAAATAATTTTAAATATATTTTTTTAATTATTTTTTCTTTACCTATAATGTTTTTTTTTACTAAACCTACAATTTTAATATTCATATTGTATTATCTGAGTATTATTTTTTTCTTATTTATGAAGTATAAGTTTTTATATAATGCAAAAAATTAAAGTTGGAATCATTGGAATTAGAGGTTTGCCAGCCAGGTATGGGGCATTTGATCAATTTGTTAATCAGTTTGTAGATTATACAAACTTGAAAAAAAAAGAAATTAAATTTTATATCTCTGCTGAACGTGGCCATGAAAGAACTAATATTGAAAATGTTCATCAATTTTATTTTTATCGAGGTAAAAGTGTTTTTATATTATTAAATAATTTCATATCTATAATTTATTTTTATTTAAGGGGTGTAAGAACTTTTTTGTTTTTTGGCTATGGTCCTGTTATTTTTTTTCCATTATTAAATTTGTTACAATGTAAAATAATTTGTAATGTCGATGGCATAGAATGGAGAAGAGTAAATTCAAGGACTAAAAAAAACTATTTTAAATTTTGTGAAAAGTTTCTCTCAAAAGTTAAGGTTAGTTTGATCTTTGATTCTTTAGTAGTAAAAAGATATTATGGTATCATACATAAGTTGTCAGGAGTTTTATTATACTATCCATCTGATTTTGAACAAAAAAAAATTCCTAGCAAAAAAAAAAATTTTTCGAGAAATTATAAAGTTATAGCAGTAATGAGATTTTTACCTGAAAATAATATAGAAACAATTGTTGATACATTTGTTGAACTAAATGATAAAAATTTTAGTAACCATACGTTATATCTTGTAGGTAAAGAAAATGATTATTTTAATAAAATTATAAAACCAAAAATAAAAAATTCAAAAAACATTATATTTTTAGGTCCAATCTATAATCGAAATGAACTTTATGATTTATGGAGTTCTTCTGACTATTATATTCATGGTCATAGTGTTGGAGGAACTAATCCAACTTTAATTGAGGCTATCAGCTTAAAATTACCTATTATAGCTTATAACTGTAGTTTTAATAAAAAGGTTTTAGGAGCGAACGGTTTATTTTTTAAAAATTCAAAGGAGCTATTTGAAATAATAAAAGATGAAATATTTATTGATCAAAATTTAAAAATTGATTCTAGCCTGTTCAAAAAGGATTTTATTAATGACAAATACATTGAATTAATAAAAAGCCCATAAATAAGCCTCTAATTTGTATTTACAAATATTTTTTCTGATATATAAGTTGCGAGCCGGTGGTTATAGCGAAAGGGTTATACCCGATCCCATTCCGAACTCGGAAGTCAAGCCTTTCTGCGCCGATGGTACTTTGTCTTAAGATATGGGAGAGTAGGTCATCGCCGGCATTAAAAAGCAAAGCTATGAAAATAAAAAGTTCATTAAAATCTATTAAAAAAAGAGACCTCAACTCAAAATTAGTTAGAAGAAGAGGTAGAATTTACGTTATAAATAAAACAAATCCAAAATTCAAAGCAAGACAGAAATAAATTTTATGGATAATGAAAACCATAAAAACACATGGAACAATTTTACAAAGTTTGTTCTGTGGGGAACTGTCGCTGTTATTGTAGTTTTAGTTTTAATTGCATTATTCTTATTATAGAATTTTCAAATGAAAATCGGGTCTATATTAGAAAATCAAAATTTAGAGAAAAGAATCGCGATTACTCCAGAAATAGTTAAAAAATATACTTCCTTAGGATTAGAGGTATGCTTGAGTGAAAATTATGGTTCTCATCTTGGAATTAAAGATGAGCAATATATAGAAATGGGTGCAAAAATTTCTAAAGATGAGATGGAAATTTTAAAATCATCAGACATTATTGTTCAGGTTGGAATGTTAACTGATGACAAAAGCTTTAATATAAAAGAAAACCAGACACTGATTGGAGTTTTAAGCCCTTATGAAAATAAAGAAAAGTTAGAAAATTTATCTAGAAAAAAAATTAATTTTTTTTCACTAGAATTGCTTCCAAGAATTACTAGGGCACAATCTATGGATATTTTATCTTCTCAAGCAAATCTTGCTGGTTATAAAGCGGTCATAGAGTCTTTTGCAAATTTTGAAAAAGCTATACCCATGATGATGACTGCAGCGGGCACTGTTCCAGCTGCCAAAGTTTTAGTGGTTGGTGCGGGTGTTGCAGGACTTCAGGCAATTGCAACAGCAAAGAGGATGGGTGCAATAGTTTTTGCTACAGATGTTAGAATGGCTTCTAAGGAGCAAGTTGAAAGTTTAGGTGGAAAATTTCTTACAGTTGAGGGCTCAGAAAATTTAGAAACAGAGGGTGGTTATGCTAAAGAAGCTTCTGAAGATTTTAAACAAAAACAAGAGGAACTTTTATCTGAAACTTTAAAAAAAATTGATATTGTGATTTGTACAGCCTTAATACCAGGTAAAAAAGCTCCTGTGATTATCAAAGATAAAATGATTGAAAATATGCAATCTGGATCAGTAATTTATGATCTTGCAGCAATACAAGGAGGCAACACTGCATTTACAGAAGTGGATAAAATTATTAAGAAAAATGGAGTAAAAATTATGGGTGAGAGCAACATTTTAAACAAGTTACCCATTTCTGCTTCAAACTTATATGCAAAAAATGTTTTTAATTTTGTTGATAATTTAATCGACAAAGAGACCAAAAAAATAAATATTAATTTAGAAGATGAAATTATAGAAAAAACGTTAATAAAGTAATTTATGGAAATAGATCCTTTTATATTCAGATTAAGCATATTTATACTATCGATATTTGTTGGGTATTATGTGGTGTGGAGTGTAACACCATCATTGCATACACCATTGATGTCAGTAACAAATGCAATCTCTTCAGTAATTATTGTAGGTGCAATCGTTGCAGCTTTATCAGGAGGTGATGGAGTAGTATTTTCTTCATCTAGTCTTTATGGATTTTTAGCTATTATTTTAGCAGCGGTTAACATTTTTGGTGGATTTTTAGTAACCCAAAGAATGCTTGCTATGTATAAAAAAAAGAAAAAGGATAAATAATTAATGTCTGCAAATCTATCTGCAATTTTGTATTTGGTATCTGGAGTTTTATTTATTTTAGCTTTAAGAGGTTTGTCATCTCCTGAAACTTCAAGACAAGGAAATTTATTTGGAATAATTGGAATGTTAATAGCTGTAACTGTAACATTCTTGTCTGTTGGAAACTTTAGTTCTGGATTTATTTATGTTTTAATATTTTTAGCTGTTGGTGGAAGTATAGGAGCGTTTATTGCATATCGTATTCCAATGACTGCAATGCCAGAATTAGTTGCTGGTTTTCATAGTTTAGTTGGTTTAGCTGCAGTATTTGTTGCAATCTCTGCATTTATAAATCCTGCTGCATTTAATTTAGGCACACCAGGAAATATTAAGCTTGCAAGTTTAATAGAAATGGCAATTGGAGCAGCCGTTGGTGCAATTACTTTTTCTGGATCTGTTATAGCTTTTTTAAAATTACAAGGAATAATGT
>MDTB01065268.1_pt1 | contig 11634 bp, 11 predicted proteins | sample 811161 | NCBI WGS metagenome assembly MDTB01 (sample SAMN05326650, study PRJNA326480) | marine metagenome | isolation source: seawater | place: Mediterranean Sea | collected 2009
GGCTTTCCGCATATAGCGTGTTCCCGGCCAGTCATCAGGAGGGGTTCGCCAATCGGTAGCGCTCTCTGCCTGCCAGACAAAGCTATCATGACGGATAGAATTAGCCAGCAGCCAAGACTTCGCCGTCGGATCATCTGATGCCAATAATAGCTCACCTCCTGAACATATCCGTTGCGCCAACATGTCTAGCATCTCTGGTTGCAGAATACGCCGGGCTTGGTGGCGCTGTTTTGGCCATGGATCAGGAAAAAGGATATATACCGCTTGCAAGCAGTGATGCTCAAGACGCGGCAATAAAAGCCGAATATCATCAGACCAAATGCGAATGTTATTGAGCTTTTGTTCAGCGATATGACGACACAAGCTAGCCACGCCATTAATAAATGGCTCCGCCCCGATAAAGCCCGTTTGCGGCGATTTAGCCGCGCGCGCAGCTAAATGCTCACCACCGCCAAAACCGATCTCCAGACAAAGGCGGTCAACATATCCATCAAACCACTGTCGCGGATCAATAGGAGGGGGAGTTAGCATAGCATCGGTAATGCCATAATTTGCCATTTCATTTTGCAATGCGGCATCTTGTGCAGGCCGAAGCTTTCTGCCACGTCGGCGCCCATAAAATTGCGGCTGATCATATGGGTGTTGCATCAATCCATATCCAGATTATACAGCCTTGAGGATAGCATCTCTTAAATCGGTGGCTTCCCAGCTGAAACTCCCCGCGCCAGCTTCACCAGCGATCCGGCCAAAATGCCCATAAGCGGCGGTCGCCGCATAGATCGGGGCATTAAGCCCTAGCGCCTGACGAATGCCGCGCGGTGATAAGTCCATGACTTCAGGTAAGACAGCTTCTAATCTGCTATCCTCTATCTTTCCTGTTCCTGCCGTATTGACATAGACAGATAACGGCTTTGATACGCCTATCGCATAAGATAACTGAATAGTACATTTATCAGCCAAGCCAGCGGCAACGACATTTTTAGCTAAATATCTGGCAGCATAGGCGGCAGAACGATCCACTTTTGTCGGGTCTTTGCCGCTAAATGCGCCGCCACCATGAGGCGCCGCGCCACCATAAGTATCAACGATAATCTTGCGGCCAGTAAGCCCGGCATCACCATCAGGGCCACCAATGACAAACGTGCCTGTCGGGTTAACATAAAAATCGTTTTCATCACACATCCAGCCATCAGGCAGAATCTTGACAACATGTTCACGCACCAGATCACGCACTTTGCCCTCACTGCCTTCGGTATGTTGGGTCGAGACAACAACACTAGACGCACGCACAGGTTTGCCATTCTCATAGACACAAGTGATTTGTGATTTGCTATCTGGCCCTAAAATATCAGCCTGACCTGAATGTCTGGCCTCAGCCAGCGATTTCAGGATTTGATGCGAATATAAGATTGGCGCTGGCATAAGCACATCGGTTTCTTGACAGGCATAGCCGAACATAATCCCCTGATCACCAGCACCTTCGTCTTTATTTGATCCCGCATCAACGCCTTGCGCAATGTCACTGGATTGCTCATGCAGATAACATTCGACCGCCATATGTTGCCAGTGATAGCCATCTTGCTCATAGCCTATGCTTTTAACAGCTTCTCTGGCGACAGCGATAATTTCGTCTTTATCGACTTTCTGACTACACCGAATTTCACCACCAATGATTGTTCGGTTTGTTGTTGCAAATGTCTCACACGCCACCCGGCTTTCTTTATCCTTGCCGATAAGCAGATCAACCACTTCATCAGAAATACGGTCGCATACTTTATCTGGATGGCCTTCAGAAACAGATTCACTTGTAAAAAGATGTGTCATTATCATTCCTTTTTATTAAAACTCGGCTTATTCTAGTCATCGTATTTTATGCGTCAAGCCAATCAGTTGCGAGACCGAAAGCCTATTCCCGTTAAGACACATAAGACCATTAAAATGAGGAAGCCAAGTTCACCATAACTGGCATAAAACGTATGAGTGCGGCCAGAGATTTCTGTATCCTGCCATTCAGAAGCATTATAATTGATGTGCGATGTGATCCTGCCATAAGCATCTATGGCGGCGGAAATGCCGGTTGTTGCTACCCTTACCATAGGCAACCCTAGTTCGGCAGACCGCATTTGCGCCATCGCTAGATGCTGTCTGGGCCCCAGACTATCGCCAAACCACGCATCATTGGTCAGGTTAACCATCATATCAGCACCTGCCGCGGCCTTGCGCGTGCTAACCGGAAAGATAACTTCATAACAGATTAACGGGGCGATATGGACAATCTGTTCATCTGAGCGTTCAAGCTTTTGCATCCACGCGCCCGTGCCAGCAGAAAAATCTATGCCTCCAGCCAGATTATCAACGAATGAAAACATTTCCCGAAAAGGAACATATTCGCCCCATGGCACTAAATTGCGTTTATCATATATGCCGCTGATGCGCGTATCCGGGTTAATGAGAAAGATGCTATTAAAATATTTGGCTTGATCGGCTAAATGCTGTTTTCTTAATGAGCCAAGGATTAGCCATGACCCGCCTGCTGTTGCTTCTGATAATCGGGCATTGATATTATCCCAATCGTTTTCAAGAAAGCCTGCATAACTGACCTCACCCCAGATAATTACGTCAGGACTTGCCGATGATTGATTGCTGCCAACAGCCTGGCTTTGGTCCAGATGCGCTTTGAGATGCTGATCCCTTAGCTCATACTTCCATTTATTCTGCTGCTGGATTGCGGGCTGAACCATCCGCACGGTAAGCCCTGATGCGGCATGATCAACCGCTGGCCGCTGGGCGGCAATAGCGGCAACCACAACCACGCCTGCCAGCATAGCTGATATGACTTTGCCAAAGCCTTTATCAAGGCGCCAAGCAAGCGGTAGTCCCGCTACCATTATCATGACAACGCCGCAGCCAAACACCCCAATCACCGATGCCAGATCAAACCCTAATGGGGCGATGGCAAACACCATTCCAGGGGATTGCCACGGAAACCCGGTAAAGAGGAAAGCGCGCACATATTCGGCAATCATCACCCATGCGATTAATGCCGCCCATCTGATTGTTGGAGATGTGCCAGAGCACCAGGCGAGAGCAAACGCAACGCCCCAAAATATCGCCAAAACAGAGGGCAGGCAAAGCATCGCAAATGGGATCATCCAATAAAACTCTGCGCCGCCTGTCATCATGGCGTTGCTGATCCAGTATAATGAGACGATAAACCAGCCTAACCCACATCCCCAACCGACCCAGAAAGCGGAGCGTATGGTCGAGCAAGCCAGCAGTCGTGCCATCGGATAGGCAAGAGCAAATACCAATGGCAGAATATGCATAGGAGGCAGGGCGAAGCTTGCCAGCATACCGGCTAATGGCACCGCTAATGCCGGCCAGTGCTTTATCATGAGATTGATTTCTGAGACGATTTGATTAAACGACGGATCTTAATCATCGACACATGGCGTGGGTCACTTTCAATGATTTCAAACTCAAGCCCCGACGGGTGCCTGATAATTTCACCCCGGCCAGGCACGCGGCCAGCAAGTGAGATAACCAATCCACCAACAGTATCAATTTCATCCTGATTATCTTCATCAAGCAATGAGCCAGTGACCGTTTCCAGCCGCTCAATTTCGAGCCGCGCATCAGCCATCGCAGTTCCATCACTGGCAATATCAAATAATGGCGTGGTGTCCTCATCATGTTCGTCATTGATCTCACCAATGATCTCCTCGACCAGGTTCTCAATCGTGATCAAGCCATCTGTTCCGCCATATTCATCGACGACCAAGGCCAGATGTAGGCGGCGTATCCGCATTTCCTGCAATAAATCCAGTAACCGCATCGTCGGCGAGATAAAGATCGGTTGCCGCAGATGTGCGGTGATATCCACCTTCTCATTCGCCTGCATCATTCGCAACAGGTCTTTGATATGCAAAATACCTTCAACCTGATCAAGATTTTCATTGACGACTGGCACACGAGAATGGCCAGCACCAGTTATTTTTTCAATGATCTGTTCCATACTATCAGATTGATCAACATAAAATATATCAGCCCGCGGCACCATGACATCAACCGCCGTGATATCGCGCAAGCCCAGCATATTTTGCAGCAAGGTGCTTTCATGGCTATCAAAATGCACCGTCTCACGAAACGATTCTTCCAGAAGTTCGGCAATTTCCTCACGCGCTAAGGGCGAGGAGTTTCCGGGAATGAGCTTCTTCAATCCATATTTTATTTTTTTCCAAAACCCCATTTTTGATCCTGCTGACGTTGTCATAGCTAAACCCCACCAAGAGATTGATAAGGATCAGCAATACCGATAACCGATAGAATCCGGGCTTCTTCAGCTTCCATAACATTAGCATCATCATCATTGAGGTGATCATACCCCAAAAGATGCAAGATGCCATGGACAAGCAAATGCAGAAAATGATCATCTGCCCGCTTGCCTTCGGCCTCTGCCTCGGCTTTGGTGATCGCATAACCTATTGCGATATCACCAAGATACTGATCATCCTCCTCATCAGGGAAAGACAAGACATTGGTGGCTAGCTCTTTCTGGCGGAATTGCTGATTAAACATGGCCATCTGGCGATTATCGGTGAGCATAATCGAAAATGAAGCCGGCATGGTAGTCGGCATAATAGGCTGGGGTATAATAGGCGAGGCGGCAATCGGCTGCACATTATCATCAGCCATCTGCAAGGCTTCTTTCATCACCAGCGATAGCCGTGCTTGATCTGTTTTGTTTAGAATCTCGTGCCAAGACGGGTCTTTGATCAATATCGTTGCGACAACCTGTTCGGTTATAGCGATCTCGATACTATCAGCATCATCATCTTCGGTCACGGATGTGGGCTGCCTCGCGGCTGCATCAGTCATCTTTGGTCATGCCTATGTCTTATTATCTCTTTTATCATACGCTTTCAGTATTCGGGCGACAACAGGGTGTCTTACCACATCTTCGCCAGTAAATGTTGTAATATCAATCCCTTTTACTCCATCAAGCAGGGATACCGCATCAGCAAGACCGGAGGTTTGCCCTGATGGCAGATCAATCTGACCCAGATCACCTGTAATTACCATCTTGGAGTCATCGCCGATCCGCGTCAATACCATCTTCATCTGAACCGCAGTCGTGTTCTGCGCTTCGTCGATGATAACAAAGGATTGCGCCAATGTCCGCCCCCGCATGAACGCCAATGGAGCAATTTCAATCTGCCCGGCCGCCATCATACGATCCATTTTATCAGGCGGCATCATGTCATAAATCGCGTCATATAATGGGCGCAAATATGGGTCTACCTTTTCTTTCATATCACCGGGCAAAAAGCCTAGCCTTTCACCAGCCTCAACCGCCGGACGTGATAATATAATGCGCTCAACCTGGCCAGATTTTAAGGCATCAACGGCGCGCGCCACCGCCAGATAGGTTTTGCCAGTACCCGCAGGACCAATGCCAAACACCACATCATTTTTGGTAATAGCATCAAGATAGTCTTGTTGCATTTTACTTTTCGCTGAGATGGTTTTTTTCCAGGTTGCTATGGCGCTGGAATTTTCAGCAAATCGGCTAATCGCGTCTGGCGATTGGCTTTTCGCCCACCTTAATGCATCATCAATCATGCCTTTTGGTGCCTCTTCTGATTGACCCTTGGTATTCGATATACGTTTATAAATAGCTTCGAGAGCAGTTTTGGCCATAATGGAATTATCTTTTGTGCCTGAAATTTGGATGATGTTACCAAATGAGTCGAGCCTGACATCAAGTGTTTTTTCAATATGCGCCAAATTGCTGTTGTGATGGCCATAAAGCAGGGGAAGCACATGATTATCATCAAACTCAATAGTGATCGAATTAGGTAAATCTGGTTTTGGCTTCACGCTATGCGTTTCCTACTTTTTGGGTCATGAATGATTATACTGATAGAATAGGCTGTCCAGCAAGACTGTTTTGCGTTGCTGAGACAATTTTGAGGGGAATAATATCACCAATCGCACCTGCGTTTTCGTTAAAATGAACCGCCTGCATCCATGGCGAGCGTCCAGCTTTCTGGCCAGCCCGACTAGCCGGGCGCTCAATCAACACATCCATCACCTGATCCAATTTTGAATGATTAAAGGCGCGTTGCTGAGCGGCAAGCACTTGCTGCAATCCAGCCAGACGTTCTGATTTAACCGCCTCATCGACCTGCATGTCTTCATTTGCCGCAGGCGTGCCAGGGCGAGGGCTGTATTTGAACGAATAGGCCGAGGCATAATTAACCGAATTAATCAGATTAAGCGTATCTGCAAAATCGCGATCAGTTTCGCCGGGAAAGCCAACAATAAAATCACCACTCAAGGCAAGATCAGGGCGACCATCGCGCAAGCGATCAATAATCCGAAAATAGGTGTCTCTATCATGACGGCGGTTCATCGCAGATAATATGCGATTAGACCCTGATTGCACCGGCAGATGCAAATATGGCATTAGTTGTGGAATATTGGCATGCGCTTCATACAGCGTATCATGCATATCTAACGGATGTGAGGTGGTATAGCGTAAGCGTTTAAGCCCATCCAATTCTGCCAAGGCATAAAGCAAGCGGCCAAAGTTCCAGGTTGAGCCATCTTCGGCCTCACCATGCCACGCATTGACATTCTGACCAAGCAATGACAGCTCTACCGTGCCTGACGCAATAAGCCGTTTAGCCTCATCCATGATGCTTTTAACCGGGCGCGAAAACTCCGCCCCTCGGGTGTAGGGAACAACACAAAATGTGCAAAACTTATCACAGCCTTCCTGAACCGAGAGAAACGCCGCCGGACCGCGTGGCGTATGTTCTTCGGGAAGAAAATCAAACTTATCCTCAACTGGAAAATCCGTATTCATGACGGCATGGCGCGATGACGGGTCAAGCTTGCTGACCAATTCGGGCAAGGTATGATAGGCTTGGGGGCCGACAATCACATCAACCCAAGGCGCCCGGCGCGCAATTTCTTCGCCCTCGGCTTGCGCGACACATCCCGCAACAGCGATAGACAGGTCTTTATCCTGGTCAGATTTGCGCGTTTCTTTCATCCGCCGCAGACGGCCTAACTCTGAAAACACCTTTTCTGATGCTTTTTCACGAATATGGCATGTATTAATCACCACCATATCGGCATCATCAACCATATCGGTTTCAACATAGCCAAGTGGCGCCAAAGTATCCGCCATACGGGCCGAATCATAGACATTCATCTGACACCCATATGTCTTGATATAGAGTTTTTTAGCCATGCTTTATCCAATATTTCCAATCAAATGCTTTACGTCTCATGCGTCAGGTCAATTTGTTACAATTTATGGTCGTTACAATTCTGGTTTACCAATATCATGGCGTTTATATCTGTCAAGAACATGGCTGTATTTAAGATATAAGCGATGTATCTGAATTTTCTATATCTTGAGCTATATCTTGGGCTTTATGACTTGAGCTTTATGTCTGGTGATATACTGCCGTATTTTCGCATCAAAATGGCATCATCCCTGCCATTGGCTGTTTGATAATAGGCTTTTCTGTTGCCATATTCAACAAATCCCATGTTCAAATAAAGCTGATAGGCTGGGCGATTCTTACGCGCCACCTCAAGATATGTGACGTGATCACCAAACGCATCACAAAAGCCTTTAATGAGCTGCCGCCCAATGCCTTGCCGCCGATAATCAGACCGAACCACCAGATCAATAATTTCGGCATCTTGATTTACCGAAAACCCAATAATATATCCCAATAGTAGCTCTGGCATAGCATCAGTTGCCAGCGCATAAGCAACAAGTCCAGCCCCGGCCTTTTGCCCAAGGAAGCTGGCTAAGCCTTCAATACGGTCGGCTGTTCTGTCAGCAGTGCTGTTAAGTGTTGGGGCGGCATCTATACCCTTCAACGCGTTCAGATCATCCGCTGTCATGCGGCGGGTGGCGATATCCATTTAGCGGTCCTTCTTGGCTGCCCCAAGCAATGGCGCCGAATGATAGCGCGGCGTAGGCGGATAATCCGCCGCCGTCATACCAGCGGCCAAGCGTGAAAATGCCATGTTACCAATCATAGATGCATCAACATCACCCTCATCAGACGCCATAACCGGAAGCGCGGCTTGGCTTAGATGTTTTGCCACTTCATCGGCACAATAGCCCTTTATATAAAGACCAGTAAACGGCACTTCTGCGTGATAGGACACAATAGAGGCGGCAAGCCCGCCCATATCCAGATCAATAACATCACTGATTGCCTTATCATGATCAAAGCATTGGCCAAAAATATGCCCGCGCCGGGTATCTGTAAGGGCGAGAACCTGACTGTTATGATCATCCATAGAGGGCAGCATAGACCAGCCCAGCGCCTCAAGCGACGATAACCCCAAGACAGGCCTGTCTAAAGCAATGCCATAGCCTTGCGCTGCTGCCAGCCCAACACGAATACCAGTAAATGACCCCGGCCCAACACCTGCCGCAATATGGGTGATGGCATCAAAGGCGGTTTCTGTTTGCTGCATGAGATCATCAACCATATCGGTAATCCAGGCGGCGTGACCATGCCGATCTGTCCGGCTGATCATGGCTAAAACGCCAGATGCACCGATTAGCGCTACCGATGCCGAGGCTCCACTTGCTTCTATCGATAAGACCTTCATATATCCACTACTCATTTTTTATATTCACTTTTGATAAAACTGTATTCATGATAAATATAGAGTATGTTTAACCAAACTCCTAAATTGACTAATAAATTATTCACCCTGCATTGGCTATTTTGGCAAGGGCTATTCTATCAGGGGCAATTCTGGCGAGGGCTATTCTGGCAAGCCGTGATGAAACCGCTTTTTACAGTGATAGCGGTTTTGCTCGTCGTTATGCCATCATTTGCCAGCGATGATGCCACAATAATCATGTATCACCGTTTTGGTGAGAGCAATCTGCCATCAACCAATATCCAGCTTGATGTATTTGACGCACATTTACAAACTATCCGTGACGAAGGCTGGACAGTTTTGCCACTGTCTGAGATTGTATCTAAGCTTAAATCAGGTGAGACACTGCCAGATAAAGCCCTCGCCATCACCATTGATGATGCGTTTACGTCCGTTTATACTGAGGCGTTTCCACGGCTTCAAGCCTATGATTATCCGTTTACGATCTTCGTTGCAACGCAGTCTATTGATCGAGGGCTTAACGGCTATGCGTCTTGGGATCAAATTAGAGAAATGCAAGCCGCAGGCGTTGAGATTGGCTCACAGTCGCATACCCATCCGCATATGCATCGGCTATCTGCTGATCAAACGCGGCAAGAGATTAAAACCTCAAATACGCGCTTTTATGAGGAGCTGGGGGAGAGACCACTCCTGTTTGCCTATCCTTATGGCGAATACAGCCCAGAAGTCCGTGATATCATCAAAGCCTCAGGGTTTGAGGCGGCGTTTGGTCAGGCTTCAGGTGTTGCCCATGCTAGTATTGATGCGTTTGAATGGCCGCGTTTCGCCTTTAATGAAAACTATGGTGATGTCAGTCGCCTGACATTAGCTGTTGAAGCCAGGGCGCTGCCAATTTCCGATATGACCAATGGTGATATGGTGCTTAGCAATAACCCACCTTATTTAGGCTTTACTGTGGCGGAAGGCATTGAGCCATTAAGCCGGTTAATCTGTTTCGCATCAGGCATGGGCAGAGTTGACGTCATCCAGCTAGACCGCCGCATAGAAGTCCGCCTGCCAAGGCCGTTTTCAAACTATCGCAGCCGCATTAATTGCACGATGCCAGTTGTAGAAAATGGTCAAGATACCGGCCGGTTCAGATGGTATAGCCGACAGTTTGTTCTTAATTAATTGGCATCCGCCAATACGGCATTGCTGTATATATAGAGATTATTAGTCTGAACAATATTGTGTAATTTGCGGATATAAAGATCGCCATCTTCTGCATATTTATCCAAGGTTGGGATTAATTGCTGGGCCAGGATATGCGGAAAACCTTCACGGTGCTGACGGCGTTTTTGACGCAAGTTTTGATAAGCATCATGGGTATTCAGATTATGCATATAGCTTCTGACCGAATCAAAGATAGAGGAAAAAGATCGGACAACAGCACGATCATTTGATGGCGATAATGGTTTAATGCCTTTGCTTTCTGACCATGCCCATTCACCATAAAGAGCATTTCCTTGACGCGCAAATCGAGACGTTCCCCAACCGCTTTCGATAATCGCCTGGGCGAGCGCTAAAGGCACCGGAATAGCATCAACACGCAACATCAATTCATCAAAAAGCTGATCTACATCCAGATTGTTAACACCATCAATCCCATAAAGTTCTGCCCATTTTCTGATTCTATCTTCGCTGCCATTGCTATAATCAACCTTAATGCGGCGGCGGCGTTCTAACAGCTCTTGGTTGGCGCGTAAAATATGCGGTAAGACCGAGCTGATAAATATAGTTTTGCGCTCATCAACCTTGACCGTCCGCAAATCAGGTAATTGACGAACATAAAATGCTGTCACTTCAATCACTTGTCCTGATACATTGGCGGAAGTTGTTAAATCTGTCGATGGCGCGCTAGCAGAAGCCGACTGGCTAGGCGTCTCTATCTGGCTAGGCGTATCTATGATATCAAAGCTGTCAATCTGACTGTCATCTACCGCCGGCTCTGACTGATCAGCATCAATCTCGCCTTCAGCTAATTCCCGAAACTCCAGCAATGGTGGCGGCTTGGTCGACCACACCAAAAGCGGTGGGGGGGCAAGTTGATTTTCCAGCCATAACAGACGTTCTCTTAGCGCATCATTAGCCGTCGTTTCAAAAACCGGGAACGGCTCATAAAATCCAGCCTTGATCTTAACATGCTTAATCCCATAGGCTGTCACCATAACAACCTGAATAGCAATTAGCATCAGAATGATGACTAAAAACCAGAAATAAACCGGAGTTTTATTATGTTCCGATTTGGTTTCCAAAACTGATTTCCTTACTGTTTAGAATTAGCCATTATCCGCGCAGACTTCTTGCACGTCCGGGATGTAGTGGCGCAACATATTTTCAATACCCATCTTCAATGTCGCCGTAGAGCTAGGGCAACCTTGGCAAGCCCCACGCATGAAAAGTGTCACAACACCATTTTCAAATGACTTGAAGACAATATCGCCGCCATCCATGGCAACGGCAGGCCGAACACGTGTATCCAGCAAATGCTTAATCTGTGCAACGACTTCATCATCGTCTTCTTCGCTGGAGTCATCAGATTGTGTTGAGGCATCACCCTCAATCACTGGCATACCGCTGGCATAATGTTCCATAATAGCGGCTAGCACGCCCGGCTTAATGGTAAACCAGTCATGGTTTTCTGCCTTGGTAACAGACATAAAATCCGTGCCAAAAAAGATTTGTGTAATGCCATCAACGGCAAATAATCGCCGTGCCAATGGAGATGAAGATGCCTCATCAATAGACGCGTATTGGACGGTTCCCGTTACCATAACAGTTTGACCCGGAATGAATTTCAGCGTCGACGGGTTTGGTGTATCTTCTGTCTGAATAAACATACGATTAGCTCCGTTTCCGTTGATATAAGACACCCTATCCTAAGTTACAAGGCTTAACTTACAAGGCTTAAGTTGCAAGGCTTAA
>MDTB01131355.1_pt1 | contig 11634 bp, 11 predicted proteins | sample 811161 | NCBI WGS metagenome assembly MDTB01 (sample SAMN05326650, study PRJNA326480) | marine metagenome | isolation source: seawater | place: Mediterranean Sea | collected 2009
AATTGTTAAAAGTAGGAATAATTACTGAAAACATTATTTATTCCAAAGGAACTTTCTCTTGTTGTTGATTTGTAATGTTTTATTTATAATAAATTCAGCAACTAATGTTGAATTAAAATATTTGGTATATTTTCTTTTTCCATTTCTCCCTATAGATCTTCTTAATTTTTCATCTTTAGATAATTTCATTATTTTTTCAGATAAATCACTAATATTCTTATAAAATATCATTTCATTTTTATTAAAAAAATCAGAATATTGAGTCTTTTCATCTATCAAAGTTACTAAACCATTTCCAATTATCTGAGTAATTCGATCGCTACTATAATATTTGATAGGCTCACCTCTACTTAAATTTAATCCCATTTTTGAATTTGAAACTGTTTTAAAGTAGTTATCAGCCCATATAGGCTGAATATTATTTACGCCATAAATATCAAATTTAACATTTTTTGTATTATCAATTAATTTTTTTATAAAACTTCCCCTATCGTCATTTTTTCCTGATTTTAGTACGCCTCTATGGACACCGTGACTAAGAGCAAAAAAAACATCCATATTACAATCATTCTTGAAGTTATCTAGAGTTTCAAAAGATGGGTCTGAAGGGTTAGGAATAAAAAAATTATTTGTGGTTTTTGGCATAAAATTAAGCGCATCTGGACTTGTAGTTAAAAAGTTAGCTTCGATAAACTGAGTTTTATCTAAAATACGATTTTTATTTCTTTCAAAATCAGGTCCATTTTTATTAAGGGGATCTAAAAACCATTGCGAGATTTTAAGTTCAGGATAATCATCTTTAAGCTCACCTAATGTCTGCGGTGATATTAAATCAGCATGTCCCATTATTATTAAATCAGGTTTATAGTTGTAACAAGTTTTTCTTAATTTATCATTTAGTGTTTTTGCCCCTGAGATATCTTTATAATTCTTATAGTATTTTTGAATATCCCTATCACTAAATTCAAGAATACTATGACCGAGCCTTATAAATCCATTATTCAATCTTCTACCTGTATTAAAATATAATCTTCCATCATGTCTCTCATTAAAATTGGTTATATGTAAAATTCTTAATTTCTTCTTAACTAAACCTGTATTAAATTTTGAAATACTATGAAATTTCTTATCTCGAAAAGAATCAATCAAAGATGATACGTATTTATGTGTTAGATAGAAATTTTTATTTGAAAGGTCCTGCAATTCTTTTCTCATTTTCTTATTTGAAATTAATTCTTCTATTTTTTTAGATAAACTTTTAATATTTAATCTATTTAAAATAACACCATTAGTAATTGTTTCTGGAAGCCCCCCTCTATTACTAATAATTACGGCACATCCATTTGATGCTGCTTCTAAACTTGTTCTGCCAAAAGGTTCCTCCCATCTTGAACAAACAACGGCAATACTTGTTTTTTTATAAATATCTAAAACTTTTTTATGATTTAAAAAACCTAACTTTTTTAGATTTTTATGATGGAAATCAATCTTATCTCTTTGTTCATCACCTATAACAAAAGCTTTCCAATCATTATGTTTTTTTAAAACCTTTAAAATTGAAGATCCAAATAAATCATAGCCCTTGGATCTATTAAGCTTACCTACAAAAGTTATCCATTTTTTTTTTTATTTAAATTCACTTTAGCTTTATTTGCTGATTGAAATACAACTAGAAGTTTTTCACTATTAATAAACTTGTTATGCATTCCTTCCAAAAATCTTTTTCTTGACCAATTGCTATTGAATATAATTTTATAGCATGATTTAAGTAAAAAAATTCTATCTGCAATTGACTTTGATCCAGTCATCGTTAAAGGATCATTATGAAAATAAAGGGCAAAATTTCTTTCATCTAAATTTTCAACAAGATATTTTAAATAATTAGGCCTATTATGAATCTCTATTAGGTCAGAATTATTTGATTTCTCTATCTTAATAAATTCATCAACATATTTTTTACTTTGACTTCTAAAGAATCTCTTTTTTAAAAAAATATTTCTATACTTTAAATTAAAAGTGTCCTTAAAGTTAGTGTTTCCAAAAATTGTAATATTTTTTTTGTACTTGCTTAGCTTGGTTGTGTCATTAACAAATAATGATACGGCTCCTGGATATGTGGGTGAAAAATTTTCTTTATACGGTAATAGTATTGATATTTTCATATTTTCATATTTTTAATTTTTTTCCTTAATGTCCTATCTTTCTTTATATAATATTCTCTAGAAATTGCTTTATTTTTTGAGTCTAGTTTTTCCTTGTAAATCAATCTCCACTTTCTTCCTCTTGTAAATTTTGCTCCTTTTCCAGAATTATGTAATTTGATTCTATTTGATAAATTGTTGGTATACCCCACATAGGTGACCGGTTTTTTTTCCAATGATTTGAGCATATAAACAAAATAGCTCATTTAAATACTTATACTTTAAAATGTGTGTATTTGATGTTCAGATAATCTTTGATGGCCATTGATCCGCCTTCTCTACCATAACCTGTTTGTTTGATTCCACCAAAAGGTGCTTCTGCAAGAGCGACTACAGGTGTATTAACAGCTACAGTACCTGTTTCCATTAATTCTGAAGCTTTGTGAGCTTTTTTCATATTGTTAGTATAAATATAACTAGCTAAACCTAGAATATTATTATTCGCTCTTTTCACAACTTCATCAAAATCTTTAAACGAAAGAATGGGAACTAATGGTCCAAAAGGTTCTTCTTTTATAATTGTAAAATTGTCTTTGACTTCATCAAAAATGGTAGGTTCATAATAATAGCCCTTATTAAATCCTGCAGGCCTTTTCCCGCCATAAAGAACTTTTGCACCTTCTTTTTTTGTAATTTCAACAAGATTCTCGATTTCATCGAGTCTTTTTTTAGTAGTTAAAGGACCTAAAATAGTATCTTTGTTCATTCCATTACCTATTTTCAATTTTTTTGTTTTTTCTACCATTAATTTCGTAAATTCATTTTTTTTACTTTCATGAATATAAAATCTGCTTGGTGATATACATACCTGGCCATTGTTTCTAAATTTTGCAAAGATAGCCATATCAGTAACTTCATTTAAATCTACATCATCAAAAACTATAAATGGTGAATGTCCGCTAAGTTCCATGGTAACACGTTGAACTTTATCTGCTGCTTTTTTAAGAATTAATTTTCCCACTCTAGTTGATCCTGTGATTGATACTTTTTTTATTATATCTGAAGAAAGTAGTTGGTCAGAAATATACGCTGGATCTCCTGATAACAAATTTATCACTCCTGGAGGGACTCCAGACTCTCTGCAAATATCAACTAATTCCATAATGCTTCCAGGTGTTATTACATCAGGTTTAACGATTACGGAGCAGCCAGCAGCTAAAGCAGTTGATATTTTTCTAGAAGCTAAAATGACAGGAAAATTCCATGGGATTAACGCTGCAACAACACCAACTGGCTGATAATAAACATTTATTGTTGTATTTGGAAATCTACTTTCTAAAGTTTCTCCATAAATTCTTTTGGTTTCTTCTGAATTCCATTCAAATATATCAGCTGCTCCACCCACCTCACCTAATCCTTCGGCAAGCGGTTTTCCAACCTCTAATGTCATCCATTTTGATAGAGCATCTGATTTTTTTCTAATTAGTTCTGATATTCTTCTTATTATTTTAGCTCTTTCCCACGGTGAAGTATTTTTCCAAACTTCTAAACCTTTTTCTGCAGATTTAAGTGCTTCTTCTATGTCTTTTTTATTTGCCTTTGAGGCTTTTCCAATAATTTCTTCATTTGCAGGATTAATTACTTCGTATGTCTCACCACTTGAAGATTTTTGCCATTTACCGTTTATAAATTGACCAAACTTATCGTACATTTTAATTATAATTTTATTATCATAGATTTATCAATTTTTTTATCAAAAAAATCAATAATATTTTTTATAGTCTCAATTCCCATTCGAGAAGTACATTCATTGGTAAAAGTTGCCGAATGTGGGCTTAAAATAACTCTAGTATTTTTTAAAAGAGGATTTGTTTTTTCAATTGGCTCTTTCTCAAAAACATCTAAACCTGCTCCAAATATAAGTCCTTCATTAAGAGCTTTGTCAAGCTCTACTTCATTAATTATTCCTCCTCTAGCAGTATTTATTATAACTGCATTTTTTTTCATTATTTTTAATCTTGAATAATTAATCAAATTTTTAGTTTCAGTTGTTAAAGGTATATGCAACGAAAGAAAATCTGATGTTTTTAATCCTTCTTCAAATGAATTAATTTTATTTCCTCCAAAAGATTTAATGGTTTTTTCATCTACATATGGATCATAAATATTTACTTTCATCTCAAAGCTTTTGCATCTCTTTATAAGAGCTTTACCTATTCTTCCAAAGCCTGCGATCATAATTTCTTTGTTGTATAATTCACAAGTTATAATTTGGTCTGAATTACTTTTAAAATTACCCAGGCGAACTTCATTATCGTACTTATTGACTGATTTAGTAATTGACAGAATCATTGCTAAAACATGCTCAGCAACACTGACTGCATTTGCTGTTGCTGTTATTAATAGTGAAATGTTATTTTCCTTTAAATATTTTAAATCAACATTATCATATCCTACCCCATGTCTTGAGATAGCTTTTAATTTTTTACAATGAGTTAAGACCTTTGAAGATAATTTTGATATCTTTAAAGTACAAGCATCAAAATCAGGTAGTTTATTTATTAAATTTTTTTCTGAAGTATCTTCTATGATTTCATATTTATAGTTAGAATTATTTTTCAATAGCTTGATTCCATCTTGATGAATTCCTTCTATTATAGCAATTTTATACATAATAATTATTGGCGGTCCCACGGGGATTCGAACCCCGATTGGGTGATTGAAAACCACCTGTCCTAACCCTTAGACGATGGGACCACTTTTGTGTTGTTCTTATTAACAGAAATATCATCGATAATAAACTCCACATTTTTTCGACCTTTCCATTCATTAAGACTCAATTTACCTGCAATGTTAAAGGTCTTATTGTCTTTTTTTAACAGATACGGTCCAATATTATTATCAACAGCGTTAAAGGCAATTGCATTGAGTGTAGAGCCATCAGGGGCTAACAAAATCGATTTGATGTGCTTTTCACCAACTATTTTTGAATTAATTGCTTTAACATTATCTATGGCAAACTTTGGCTCGGGATTACCTGAGCCAAAAGGACCTAAATGATCTATTTTGTTAAAAAAATTTAAATTTAGTGCTGAAGCAGAGATTTCACTATCTATATGTAATATTTTTTGTTCTGCGTAATTTAAATTTAAATTTTTGAATTTTTTAATTATATAATTTTTAAATTCTTGGAATTTGGATAGTTCTATAGAAAATCCTCCTGCCATCTTATGCCCTCCACCTTTGATTAGTATATTATTTTGAACTGCAGATATTATTACTGCTCCAATGTCAAATCCAAATATTGATCTAGCAGAAGCTTTACCAATATTATTATTTATTGAAATTATGATAGTTGGTTTATTAAATTTTTCTTTAATTCTAGATGCAACTATTCCAATAACACCTTCATGCCAGTTTTCTCCTTTAATAACAAGGACTGGATCATTTAGATTATCTTTAACATTGTTCAAAACACTGTTGAGTAAATCTTTTTCTAAAATTTGTCTTTCTTTATTAAAAGAATTTAATTCAGAAGCTAAACGAAATGACTCCTTTGGATCAATATTGAGTAATAAATTTGCACCATGTGAACATTTTCCAACTCTACCGCCAGCATTTATTCTTGGTCCTATTACATATCCCATATGATAAGTTGTTGGATTAGATTCAATTTTACATATATCTAGTAAAGTTTTTAATCCTAGATTTTTTTTAGATTTAAGTATTTTTAAACCTTGTTTAACTATTGCTCTATTAACTCCTATTAAAGGAACTACATCGCAAATAGTTCCCAATGAAACCAAATCTAGATAAAATAGTAAATCAGGTTCTTTAATATTATTTTTTTCAAACCATTTTTGAGTTCTCAACTCCCTATTAAGAGCAACTAAAAACATAAAACAAACTCCAGCAGCACATAAATAGTTAAGTTCAGATTTATCATCAATTCTATTTGGATTAATCAAAGAATGAGCTTCGGGTAATTTAGTAGTAGATTGATGATGATCTAGCACAAGAACATCAATGTCATTCTGTTTAGCAAAATTAATGGGTTCAAATGACAATGTTCCACAATCAACAGTAAAAATTAATTTTACAAAATTATTAATAAGTTTTTCAAATCCTTTTTTAGTTGGACCATAACCTTCAGATTTTCTATCTGGTATATATATTTCATAAGAAGTTTTAATTTCATCAAAATATTTACCAAGTAAAGCAGTTGATGTTGCTCCATCAACATCATAGTCACCAAAGATTCCTATTTTTTCATTATTAGATATAGCTTTGACTGTTCTTTTTATAGCCTTATCCATATCTTTAAGGATGTTTGGGTTTGGTAAAATATTTTTGATTGCTGGATTTAAAAAAGTATTTATTTCCTCTCTTTTAATTTTTCTTATAGCAAGAAGCTTCGATGTTATTTCATCTAAAAAGTAATTGGACTTAATAAAATCTATGTCCTCAGAACTAAATTTTCTTAAAGACCACTTTTTTCCAGTTACAGAAACTGAATTCATTTTTTATGAGTATTTATTATTTTTTTGTTAACTTTAGCATTTTTATGTAAGGCAAAAGTATTTGCTTCGTAATAGTCTCCTTTATCAACTATACCTTTGAGTAAATCACCACTGGTAACACCTGTTGCACAAAACATTACGTCACCTTTTACCATTTCATAAATATTAAATTTTTTTTTATAATCTTCTACACCCAATTTTTTAGCTCTTTCAATATCTGATTCTTTTAAAACTAATCTAGTTTGCATCTGTCCTCCTAAGCAACTTAACGCAGCAGCAGCTAAAACACCTTCTGGTCCTCCTCCTATACCAAGGTAGATATCAACAGGTGAGTCTTCATCTATAACTGAAATAGCTCCAGAAACGTCACCATCAGATATAAAATGAATATTAACTTTGAGTCTATTCAACTCTTTGATGATCTTATCATGTCTTGGTCTTTTTAATATGCAGGCAGTTAATTGTTCAGGTTTTTGATTTTTAGCCTCTGATAATAATAAAATATTTTTCTCAATTGAATTGTCTAAATCTAATAAATCTTTGGGAAGATTTTTACCATAAGCTATTTTTTCCATATAGGTATCTGGTGCTGATAGTAGATTTCCTTTCTCAGCTGCAGCTAAAACTGAAAAAGAATTAGGTAGGTTTTTTGCAACAAAATTTGTTCCTTCTAGAGGGTCAAGTGCTATGTCGACCTCTTGTCCTTTACCGCTTCCAACTTTTTCACCAATATAAAGCATTGGCGCTTCATCCATTTCTCCTTCCCCAATAACAACTATACCTATCATGTCAATTTTATTTAGCTCCTTTCTCATTAAATCTACAGCTCCTTTATCAGCTGCGTTTTTATCTCCGCTTCCAATAAAGTGTGAAGAGCCATAAGCTGCCTTTTCGGTAGCTTGAATTAATTGATCTAAATATTTTGAATCTAAAGACATTAATTTTCTTCAATTCTAATTAGTTTTGGTTTTCTAATCGTATATGTTTTTTTTTCAATAATATTTAATGTTTTTATAAGTAAATGATTTTTTGCTTTATGAGTTATAATTATAATAGATGAGTTTTTTTTATTTTTTGAGGGATTTTGAATTAATCTCTTAATTGATACTTTATTTTTTGCAAAGGCATTTGTTATATTTGATAACACACCATGTTTGTCAATAACATCTAGTCTTACATATGCTGAAAAAATTTCATCAGAGATATTACTATAGGGCATTTTTTTTCTTTCCTTATCAGAAATAGAAAAAGGAAATTTTACATTTCCCCTCATTATAGAAGATAAGTCTGATATCAGAGCTGAGGAAGTAGCTTCTGGACCTGCTCCCTCACCTTGAATAACGCTTTCTCCAACAGGATTACCTTCAACGATAACTGCGTTTAAGACACCGTCTATACTAGCTGTATAAGATGTTTTTTTAATTAAAGATGGATGTACTCTTTGATTTATCTTCTTATTTTTTAGTCTAGCAACTCCTAATAACTTTATTTTATAACCTAATTTGTTTGCATTTATAATGTCAATTTTATCGATTCTATTAATTCCCTCTACATGGATAGTTTTGTTTATATATGAATTGAAACATAAAGATGAAAGAATTTTTAATTTTGAAGCTACATCATCTCCATTCAAATCAGAATTGGGATTAGTTTCCGCATAACCTAATTCTTGTGCTTTCTTTAGTGCGTCATCAAAAGATATTAAGTTTTTGTCCATAGATGAAAGTATATAATTAGATGTTCCGTTGAAGATTCCATGAATTTTATGAATTTTGTTACCTATTAATCCTTCCTTTATAGATCTTATTATTGGTACACCACCACAAACTGCTGCTTCATATTCCAAATTTACATTATTTCTTTCTGCTATTTTGGCTAGTTTATCACCATGCTTAGCTATTAAAGCTTTATTGGCAGTAATAACATGTTTTTTATTTTTTAAAGCAGCAAAAACTATTTTTTTTGCAGGTCCTTCAGATCCACCTATAAGCTCAACTATAATATCAACATCTTTAGACTTTGCGGCATAAAGATAATTCTTTAGCCATTTTGATTTAGGTATAATAAAATTTCTTTTTTTAAATCTCTTTTTAGCAGAAATATAAACAACATTAGGAATGACATTAGTTTTTTTAATTATTTGTTTTTTATTTTTTTTCAAGTACAAATAAAAATAAGAACCGATATTTCCTAGTCCAATTATAGCTATATTCACTTTCTTTTTCATATTATGAACTATTAAAAGCTCAAATTTGGATAACTTTTATTTTTTCCAACTTCTTTTAAAGAGTGTCCAATCTCATCAATATCACAATTTATTAAAATAGAACATTTTTCTTTTTTTCTTATTGTTTCTTTCTTTTTTACTATCTTTTTTTTATCAAACTTTTTCTTAATATTTTTTAATATATTTCTTTTTTTCTTATCTTCTTTTAATTTATCGCGTTTTACTTCAGATTTTATTTTTTTAATTTTCTTTAATTGTTCTTTTTCTTGTTTCCGCTTTAACTTAGCAATACGTTTTTTCTCTTTTAGCTCAGCCTTTTTTAATTTTTTATCATCAAAAGATTTTTGTGAAACTTTTTTTAAAGATTTATTTCGACATTTATAAAATGCCTCATTTAAGTAACAATTTTTTGGCCTAACAAATGAGGTTTCTTTTTCTTTTTCCGTATTTAATTCAACTAAATTTATAGAATTTTTATTATTTTTTTTTTCTTTAATTTGAACTTCAACAGTAAGATTTTTTTCAAAATATTCTTTGGAGTGCTTTTTATTAATACATTCTTCATTTCCACACACAAGTACTTTTTTTTGTGGTACGCAAGAAACTAAAATAAAAAGAGTTAAAATATAAAATAATCTCATTCAAGTCCTCTGCTTTCATTAATATTATAAATAAGATTCATATTTTGAATTGCTTGCCCTGAAGCTCCTTTTACTAAGTTATCAATTGATGAAAATACGACAACTTTACCTTTTAATCTGCTTTCACATACAGAAATTTCACAAAGATTTGAATTTATCACATCTCCTGTTCCAATTGGTTTATTAATTTTATGAATCTTAATAAATTTATTTTTACTATGATATTTTTTTAATTCATTTAAAATTTTTTTTGCACTAACTTTTTTTTTTACTGTTAAATGTATAGTTGTTAAAATTCCTCTAAACATGGGTAAAAGATGTGGGTTAAAGGTATATTTGATATTGCTCTTATTATATGTAATTTTATTAAATTCTTGATCAAGTTCAGACATATGTCTATGAAAATTTACATTATAAGCATAAATCGATGAATAAAGGTTTTTGTGTTTAAATTTCTTCTCAAAATTTTTTCCAGCACCTGAATAACCTGATTTTGAGTCAATTATTATATTATCTAAATTAATTAATCTTTTTTTAATTAATGGAATTAAAGGAAGCTGAATTGAAGTAGGATAACAACCTGGATTAGCAATTATTCTATATTTTTTTATTTTATTTCTAACGAACTCTGATATTGAATAAATTGAATGCTTGATTAAGTTTTTTGCTGAGTGTTCAATCTTATACCATTTTTTATAATCACTATAACTTAACAATCTAAAATCTGCTGATAAATCAATAAATTTGATATGTTTATAAATAAAAATTTTTTTTACAATTTTTTGAGCTTCTCCATTAGGTAGGGATAAAAAAACTAAATCAATATTATTCCATTTAACATTTTTTAAATTCGTAATTCTAGGAAGTTTTTTTTTAATTCTTTTATCAAAAGTTTTTATTGATTTACCAATACTTTTAGTTGCACAGAGATATTTAATTTCAGCATTTGGATGCTTTGAGAGTAAGTTTATTAATTCAAGACCCACATATCCAGTAGCTCCCGCCACTACAATATTTATTTTTTTTAATGCCATTAAATACTTATATCATTGAAGGTATAAATAATAAATTTAAATGATTTATCTTTTTGAGAATTGGAAGCTTCTTCGTGCTTTTCTATGACCGTATTTTTTTCTTTCTACGACACGAGAGTCTCTTGTGGTTAATTTTTCTTTTTTTAAAATTTTTTTTAAACTTTCATCATGACTTACGAGAGCCCTGGATATTCCATGAATAATTGCTCCAGCTTGTCCAGAGAGACCCCCTCCTTTTACAGAACATTTTACATCATACGAATTTAATAGATTTGAAATTTCAAGTGGACGTTTTACTATAATTTGATGCACAGGTCTTTTAAAGTATTCATCCATTTTTATACCGTTAACATAAATATTGCCTGAACCTTTTTTAACCCAAACTTTAGCTATAGATCTTTTTCTTCTTCCAGTAGCATATTTGCTATCAGTAAAGTTCAAGTTTAACTTTTTTACTATATTATTCTTTTGATTTTCTATATTTTGATTTTCCATTAATTTCTTAAGGTATTTTTTTTATTTAATTCATTAAAATTAACAACTTTAGGTTTTTGTATTTCATGAGGGTGTTTATCGCCAAGATAAATTTTTAATTTTGTTAATTGTTTTTTAGCCAATGGTCCACCAGGTAACATTCTTTTAACAGCTAATCTTAAAATATCTTGAGTTTTATTTTTTTTCATTAACCTCATAGGGTTAATTTCTTTAATTCCACCAGGATGACCAGTATGTCTGTAATAAATCTTATTTGTTAATTTTTTTCCTGTGAACTTCATTTTTTCTATATTAGTTACTACTACAAAATCTCCATTATCCATATGAGGATTAAATTGAGATTTATTTTTTCCTCTCAATAAGATCGAGATAAATGCTGCTAACCTACCAACTACTGCATTTTCAGCATTTATTAGGTACCAGTCATTCTTAATTTCTTTTTTTTTAATAAAAGGTGTCATTTTAAAATATTGGGATAAGTACTAATAAACTAAGATAAAGTCAAATAATTTAATTAATTGATCGATGGTATAAATTTAATGATAAAATTGTTAAAAATATACTTGATACTTGATG
>MDTB01138004.1_pt1 | contig 11634 bp, 12 predicted proteins | sample 811161 | NCBI WGS metagenome assembly MDTB01 (sample SAMN05326650, study PRJNA326480) | marine metagenome | isolation source: seawater | place: Mediterranean Sea | collected 2009
ATTGCAATATCCGAGGTTAACGAGGAGCGATACCGCCTAATGAATGAGGGTTTTGGTGGAATTAAAGATCTTTTATTATTGCAATGCTTGAATAAATTTGTTGAAAGGCTGGAAGTAATTTTATTGTTCCAATTGCATAAACAGAAAGTATTGGAAGAATCATACCAAGATTTCCATTATGTGAAGCAATTAAATATAGTATTAGTACTATCATTGATCCAAAAGCAAGTAGCTCTACAAAATATCGAGGTGCTTGTGCTAATGCAGCATTTGTTCCTTGGCTATAAGCAAGTGTTTTGCCTGATTTGTTGAAACGATTAATAAAATCACTATCTCTGCCCAATAATAAAAGATCTTTAATTCCACCAAAACCCTCATTCATTAGGCGGTATCGCTCCTCGTTAACCTCGGATATTGCAATGCCATTCTTGTTAAGGCGATTTCTAACTCCTTTGAAAAGAAAAAAATATGAAATTGCAAAAATTGATAGTCCAATTAGCGCTATCTTTGGATCATAAAAAAAAATGCTTAAGCTCATAAGAAATGAAAGAACAACTTTTGAGTTCATTTGCATAAGTGGAACTAAGACAGCTCCTGTTACTCTCATTGTTTCAGTAGCTATTTTTTTTGTGAGTTGGGCACTGCTTCCAGATGCATGAAACAACCAATCCTTTTGAAGATAATATGTGTAGAGTCTATCAGCGATCTCAGTTCCAATTTTATTAGCAAACATTGATAACCCCCATGTTGTAAAGATAGAAATTATCATTGATATAAATAATAACCCTAATACACAAAGGCCAATCAAAAATACAAATTGTGATTCTGATGTGATACCACTTAGTCTGTATATTTCAGCAATAAATGTATTTTGTTCTAGCTGATTCATATCACCAACTAAAGCCATAAAAGGAATAATTGATGCAACACCAAGAATCTCAAAAACAGACATTACAATTACTAGAAATTGAAGCAAATAGAAACGCTTACGCTGATTTGGAGATAGGAGTTTAAAAAGATTTTTTAAAAGCTTAAACATATATAAAATTCATTTTATAAATATTTATGCTTTTTTTAATTTTAGATTTGTAAGTTGCTCAAATAAGATAGTCATCACTCATACCAAATTTTTTTCGATCTTAAAAATTCACCGATAATAATAATTAAAATTCCAGAAAGAGCTCCAAGCACTGCTCCTAAGATAGAAATTGATTTACGATTCGGTTCAACTTTCTCTTCCATAACCTTTGGAGGATCTAGATATGAAAAAACATAAAAATCATTAGCTTCTATCAAAGTTAATTGTTGCATTTTGTTTTGAAGCAACTGTGCAATAACTTCTTTGATTTCGGTGTAACTTGTTTGGGCCATCTGAGCATTTAAGTAATCCATTGCAGCTTGTGCTTCTCGCTTATCATTTGATCTAAAGAAATCATTTAGTTGGTTAACTATTAAATTTGTCCATTCTTGAGCGATATATGGTGATTGATGCCTTACAGATATAGTGACAAAACCTGTTTCGTAGTCTAGAGAAAACTCTAGAATCCTCTTGAAATCTTTATAACTTTTTTGAGGACTTGGGATTTTATTCCAAGTTTGTGTATCACTATTAAATATATTTTTATCATAAATTATTTTATTGTTTTTAGAATCCCAGGACTTGAATGCCATTAAATCGGGTAAGAAAATATTAGGTAAAATGTTGTCCTCAAAAAAGCTAAGTGTTCTTAACTTTTTTAAAGCTTTTGTTGAATTACCTGCAGGCTGAGTTTGCAAATTTATTCCAGCAAGAGATGCTAAACCTCCCATATTGCTCATAGCTCCACTCGGAGATGCCTCAGATACAACTGGACTTAAAAGTGCTTCAGACTTATATACATTTGGCAAGCTGATACTATAAAGGACTGCTATTAATGATGATGATATGATTAAGACAAAAATGACCCATTTCCCACTCCATATAACATCAAGAAGCTTCCTAAGATCTATTTCATCTTCATTAGTAGGTGTTTTGATATTACTTTTCATGACGGTAATTATACAGTTTTATTTTTGAACTTGTTATCAATCCTTTAAATCATAAAACTGCCTGGCTTGTTCTAAGTCATAATGATCATCAATATCAAAAGATGATTCTCTTGAAAATATCACCGGAACTGAATCAGGAGACATGAATGATTTGTTAGATTTTAAAAAATCAACGCTACACATATAGAATGAACCATTAATCGAATAAACTTTTTGTAAAAACTGTCTTCCCTCCATTTTCGTTGAAGGCTTGAGAACATATTCATAAGAATTTTCTTTTATTGAAATGCATCTACTTGGATGATAAATGATCTCATTAACTGAAAAAATTGATTCAATATTTCTATTCTTAAAAAAATCGATTGCGTTTGATATATCGTCAATATTTCTGAATGGTGTTGTAGGTTGAAATAAAGCCAAATGAGTAAACTTCTCTTTTTTGTAATGTTCTAATATGTGGAGTGAAACATCACTTATATTTGCTGAATCTGATGAAAGTTCTTCTGGTCTAACAAATGGAACTTCTATTTTTTTATACTTAGAGCATATTTCTATTATTTTTTTTGAATCTGAAGAAAGTGCTAACTTATGGATTACTTTAAGATTGGATACAAACTTGAAGGTATGTTCCACGAGAGGCATACCTCCCAAGTCTATAATATTTTTATTTTTTATGCCTTTGGATCCTGCTCTTGCAGGTATTAAGCCTAAAATTTTCAATCTATGAACTCTATATAATTTATTACATCAATAATATTTAAATTAAAATCAAGGATAGGGATAATTAATATGCCCTTTTTAAAAATTGAAATAATTTTTTCTTTGTTATCTATATCAGATTCATCTAAATATATAAAGTTTGTATTATGAATATCACTCGCTCTAGAATGCAAATCATATCCTTTTAAAAATGAGTGGATGATATCACCCTCCGATATAACACCAACAATTTTTTGAGTTTCTTTTAGTGTTACAAATACATGTCTGGATTTGTTATTTTTAATTTTTACCAATGCATCTTTTAAAGAGGCGCCTTCATCAATAAGGAAATTTTCTAAGTCTTTCATAGTTTTTAATAAGTTAGTTTTTTTATAGTCAGATCTTTCATATCATGAATTTCTTTTACAATCTTTAGAATATTCTCTGAGGAATTTCCGCCTCCATATGGATTAAAGCCATCCTTTTCAAGCATACGTTTGAAATCATTAGAAAGAGCCTTCTTGATTGCTTTTTTAATTTTTGTCTCACAAAAATCTGTGTGAATAACATTCAAACCACTCACCCTTCCGTCTTGCCTTCTGCCTATATTAACCGCAGGAATATTATATGTTGGAGCTTCAAGCAGTCCTGAGCTTGAATTTCCAATGATTAATGATGAATATCTCATCAAAGTTAAATATTCTATTCTGCTTAGATTTGCAAAAACAATATGCTCAAGAGTTTTTCTTTGCTTGATAACATTTTGAATTGCTATAGATCCAGCATCATTATTTGGGAGAATAATTACTTTTTTTTGTTGGTATTTTTCTAAAACATTGAATGTAGTATTAATTTGATTTTCAGCCTCATCATATTCTTCAGTAACTGGATGTTGAACAACTAGGAAAAATTCTTTAGTGATATCAAAATTATATTTATTTTCAAAATATTCAGGATCTAATAATGGTGTTTGAACCATTTCATCAACTTGAGGTGCTCCAGTATTAAATACTCTAAATTTTTCTTCAGCTAATTTTATAAGTCTTTCTTCAGCATCTACATTTGAAGCAAAATGAACATGAGCAAGTTTTCCAATTGCATGTCTTGCAGCACCATCAATATTTCCTGAAACTTCACCAGCCTGAATATGGCCGACCGGAATATATGTGTAGGCACCAGCAATAGCTCCCATGAGTTGCTCACCTCTATCACCTGCAAGCATAATAAAATCATAATCGTTACTAGCAAGAATATCTGCCATAGATGTTAAAAATATTCCCAAGGACTTCACCTGTGAAATATGATTATATGAATCTAAAGACATAAAAACTTTGTGTTTAATCTCAAAGCCATCATTTTTAATTTCTTCCTCTGATAAACCAAAATTAGGAAGTAGGTGCATATTTGTAACACACAATTCATATTCTAGTTCAGGATCTTTTTCTATTAATCTTAAAATAGGCCTAATGTAACCCCACTCACCTCTGGACCCTGTTACAAATAAAATTCTCATCAAGAGATGTCCTCTTCTTTTAGCAAGGAATTGATTTCTATGTCATTTTTAGCAATTTTTCCTAATATTTCTGGAAGTTTAGCTGAAGGTATTCCTGTACCAGGACGCTTTGTCCAAAGATTTTCCTCTGAGAAAACGTCGCCCTCCTTAATTTTAGCAGTTGTTACAATGCTTCTAAACGCCCACTCCCTTATTTGTTTTTCTTTTGAATGAACACTTTTATCATCACCAAGCGAGAGCTCAATCTTTCTTATTCCATCGACTAAACTTTTTAGATCCATAAAATCAATAGAGACAGATTGATCAGGACCAGGAGTTTTTTTATCTAGAATGACATGTTTTTCAATTATTTTTGCTCCTAAGGCAGTTGCAGCAAAGCAAGTATACAAATCAGGAGTATGGTCAGAATGTCCAATAGTGGCTTCAGGATATCTATCTTGCATTACATTTATAACATTTAAATTGATATCTTCGTAAATTGGTGGATATTCACTTACACAATTTAAAAGAGATAGATTAGCGCATTTATCTTTAAGAGCATTATAAGTTGCATCTATTTCATCTAATGTAGACATACCAGTAGATAAAATCATAGGTTTTCCTAAATCAGCTATTTTTAACAGTGATGGAATATCAGTCATTTCACCAGATCCAATCTTAAAACCGCAAACATCTAATTCCATTAATTCAAGAGCTGCTTTGTAACTAAATGGAGTACATAAATATGTAATTCCAATGGATTCACAATGCTTTTTTATTTCTTTATGATTATCAAGTGATAAAGCATTTTTCTTGAGAAAGTCATATAGTGGCTCATCAAAATTGTCCGACATTGGAGAGTCTTCTAACATTTCTTCATCTGCTAAATGATGTTGAAATTTAATTATATCTGCTCCAGATAACTTTGCTTGATTGCACATTTCAATTGCAGTTTCCATACAACCCATATGATTATCGCAAGCCTCTGCAATGATAAGACACTTATTATTAGACGAAAAGTCAAAAATGCTCATATGATACTCCTCTCTTATATTACTCAAAACAACAATCCTTGAATCTAGATAAGTTGAGTAAGCTATATTCTATACAAGTATAATAAATTAATGAAAGATTAATCTTTATAATTTTTTTTGAAAAGAATTACTCAAATTTATGAGTATCAGATAATCTAATATTTAAATATACCTTTTTACCGTTTTCCACATAATACGCGAAACCTAAATTGCCAAAGCTTCTAGCCCTCAGTTTTCTTATCAAACTCTCATTGGATATGTTTGAAGATAAATCAATTACATCCATTTCATTTATCTCGAATTTACTGTGATAAATTGCTTCAGTCTCGTCTTGATTAATAGGAATAATTTCTCCATTTTTAATTTTAATCCAATTATTTTTAAATAGGTCAATAATTTCATTTTGGAGTCTATGATATATTGTTTTTGCAGTATCAAATTCTGAAAGATGGACTTCTTTCTGAACCCATACTGCCCCTGTGTCTATCCCTTCGTCAATTCTATGTAAGGTAACTCCAAGCGGGGATCCATCTATTATGCTATGTACGTGAGGGTGCCACCCTCTATTAATAGGTAAAAGAGCTGGATGAAAATTAACTGTGTCTTTAACCGAGTTTATGACATTTGGTTTTAAAAGGTGTGCCCAAAAAACTGTTACTATAAAATCAGCATTTAACTTTTTTAGTGAATCAACATGCTCTTCATTCTTGAGATCATCAGCAGTAAATATATCATCACATTGCGATACTTTGATTATCTCATCTCCATATTTAAGATTTTCATTATTATGCAAATAAACTCTTAATATAGTATCTCCGCTATTGATGATGTGCTTTGCTACCTCATAACCAGGAAGGTCGTTAGCCATTAATATAATCTTCTTCATGAAAAAAGTTAATTTTGTATAGAATTTTCGATGATTGGCTTTTGCATAGTTAGTAAATGTTAAACTTAAGTTACTTTTCTATCAATGATTTTGATGGCTTGAAGTGCAAATTAATTAACTTAATTATATATTCTTATTATTTGACATGCTATCAATCATAAATTGAAAGTTTATATTATTTTTTTCGGAAAATATGCAGGTTCAACATATATGCCTTTCGCATTAATTTATTAAAAAATGATAATAAATAAAATATTGGATTCGAAATAAATCTTGGTAAGACTAAAAGCAATTTGAATAAAAATGAGGCTGTTGAACCTGAATACTCTCCACTTTCTTTTGAATCAAAGAACCCAGATAGCGCTTCATCTCTTTCATTGGTATTATCAGGAATAATTACATCCTTATGCGAGTTAATGATTCGACCATAATGAAATTCTAAATAATTAAGTTTTCCAATAAACAATGGAATAGTACTAACTTTAGATTTTAAATTACCAAGAAGACTTTCTCTATAAAAAAATTGCCTTGATCTTGCTTTAGGCCCATATATTAATGGATTTAAATCATTATTATCAGTATTAGAGTTTCTCAAGTTTGACTCTTTACTCTTATGCGAATGACCGTCTCCTCCAAAGTATAAATCTTCTCCTTTCTCAACAAATCTTCCATGATAAAATCCCATCATACCCTCAATAAGTATCTGTAAGGTTGTGTCTATATGGGGGTAAGCATTAGCAATACTAGGCTTATAGAAACTTTCGATATGAACACTTCTTAAAAAATCTACTTTAAATATTAGCCCTGACATGTATGTAGGAATAGGGCTAATAGCGACAAAGTCATTTAAATTAAACTTTGAAAAAGACTCGATGGGTTTCCAAAAATGATCAGGCTTACCTATGTTATAAATTGAGCATGAAACTGCGGAAATACTTGAATCTAAATCTTCTAAATATTTTAAAATATCTTCATAATTATTAGAGTTTATTCTATCCTCATCAGATAAAAGCATACAAAAATTTGCATTTGAATCAGAAAGAACTTTTAAAATATTTGCATGAACACCTTTATTTGATTCAAAATAATCAAAACTTACACCATCTTTAAGATTACAAAACTTCTGTAAGGCATGATCATATCCATTAGAGTTACATCTAACTGATATGCGTTCATCATTGCACTCTAATACACTTTCAATTGCTTTCTGAGCACTTTCAGATCTGTTATAAGTAGGTATTAGGATTTCTAGAACTGGTTTCATTTGTATACATTTTAATTGTATGTTTTGAAAAAGAAATAAAAACTATGGAACCAATCCGCCAAATTTATTAAGGGCCTCTTGGGATCCTACAGCACCGCAAACATCATCACTAAGATACTCGAAGGTAAATCTGCTAAATAAATCTTTATCATTATAAAGTGACTCAGTCATCCAAGAACCAAAGCCTCCATCTTGGAGATGATCCTCAATAATATTAATCTCATTATGCTTAATAATTTGCTTTGATTGAATATTTTTATATTTCATACCCCACAAAGGCATTGTATATAAATTAAATTTATTTTTATTTTTATTTTTATTTAATCTCTTCATTCCAATTGACATTGCAGCACCAGTAGTCAAAATTGTTTTGTTTGCATTTTTGTTAGTCTTAACTTTAAGCCAGATACCTGGATTTATTTTTGGTGGAGCATCATGAATACAATCTTCTCCGGATTTACCAAGCCTTAGATAAGAAGGTTGAGGATTTTTAATTAAAAAGTCCAAGCAAGATGACACTTCCATTGGATCACCAGGCGATGCTATTAACATATTAGGAAAAGATCTTATAAGAGCATAATCTTGAATTGCATGATGCGAATATCCCAAATTACCATAAGAAAGCCCACCACCAACAGAAACTATTGTTACCGGTAAATTATGATAATCGATATCATTTCTGATCTGTTCAGCACACCTAAATAATGGAAAATTTGCAATTGAGTAGGCAAAAACATGAAGCCCCTCTGACGCTAGTCCAGCACAAAGCCCCATCATATTTTGCTCAGCTACACCAGCATTGAAAAACCTATCAGGATACAAATCAGCAAACTCTTCTATAACACCATAACCTAGGTCACCAACGACTAAAGCAATATTTGTATTTATCTTTGCTACGTTTGTAAGATCATTTATAAATCTATTTCTCATTTAATATCTCTTTTAAACTTAAATCTAATTCATCTTTGTTTGGCGATTTATAATGCCATGCAACACTATTTTCCATAAAACTTACGCCCTTACCTTTAATTGTATTTGCAATTATTACTTTTGGACTATTACCAGAGTCTTCAAGAAATGCTCTTTCGAGCTCAGAGTGATTATGACCATCTAAATTTATAACATGGCATCCAAAAGACACTAGCTTATCTTTAAGTGGCTCAAGATTTAAAGTGTTCTTTACAGTATCTAGACTTTGAAGTTTATTATAATCAATTATTGCAGTTAAATTATTCAGTTTGTGATGTGATGCAAACATTAGAGCCTCCCAGTTTGAGCCCTCATCCATTTCTCCATCACTTAATAATACGAAAGTTTTCCATTTCCTTTTTGTAATTTTTGCATTTAATGCCTTACCAACTCCAAATGATAATCCATGACCCAAAGCACCAGTTGAAAATTCAACGCCTTTAATTTTATGGCTTATATGATTCATTAAATCTGAGAAGTTTTCTCCATAAGTTTTAAGCTCCTCTTTTTTGAAGAATCCAACTTCTGCTAAAACCGCATAAACTGAAACACATCCATGACCCTTGCTCAGAATAAATCGATCCCTCTCTGAAAAATTTTCATTTTCTTTATCATAATTTAGAATTTTTCCATACAAAACAGATAAGATATCTACAATCGAAAGAGCGCTCCCAATATGGGAGGCTTTTGCACTACTAACCATTTTTAAAGAACTTATCCTGACCGCCTGGGCTAGATTTATTGTATTCATAGACATGAAATATTAGAGATTTAAATTTTTAATAATTGAATCACAAACCAGATTAATGTCATCTTTTGTAAGATTATGTCCACTAGGAAGGTTTATGGAATTTTCACTAATTGCAGTAGCAATTGGATTATCACAATCAGAATACCACATTGGATATTTGCTAATAGTTGGAAATACTGGCCTTGAATCAATATTATCCTCTTTCATTTTTATCATTAATTCATCTCTAGACATTGATTTATTTAATAAATTTATTGAAGTCATCCAATATATGGAATGAGCCCAATCAGCCTCTTTATTTAATTTAATGTCATGATATTGTGAAAGCCTTTTCTCATACCAAGAAAAAATTTCTCTTTTTTTAGAAATTAATTCATCTAATCTCTCAAATTGAGCTAAACCAAGTGCAGCTTGTATATTAGACATTTTATATTTGTAGCCTATTGTCTCAATCCAGAAAGTCTTCGATGGATCCCTGCTCCTTCCATGCTCTGAGTATTGTTTTATTTTAGCAAAAATTTCATCGTCATTAGTCAGAACAATGCCTCCCTCACCTGTAACCATCATTTTGGCACCTTGAAAGCTAAAAACTGATGCACTTCCATATGTTGCAACTAATTTATCATTACATTTTGCTCCTATTGCTGGGGCTGCATCTTCTAAAACCTTAAGATTATGTTTATTGGCAAAATTCATAACCTCATCCATATTAGATGGATGACCATATAAGTGAACTGGCATGATCGCTTTTGTTTTACTAGTTAGATATTTTTCTGCAGACTTAAGATCAATTGTCCAGGTGTCTTTATCAACATCAACAAAAACTGGTTTTGCTCCAAGATAATATGGAGCAGATGCAGTTGCGACCCATGTCAACTCAGGAACTAGAACCTCATCTCCTTCGCCTATATCCATTGCTCTTGCAGCCATATGCATACCGCCAGTACATGATGATGTTAATAAGGCATGTTTGGCATTAAATTTATCTTTAAATGCCTCTTCCAGCCTTACAATATAAGAGTTCCAATTATCATTCCAACCATTTGTAACAGCATCATTTACATAGTCTATTTCTTTTTTTGTAATTGATGGGCCAGCAGTAAGTATCATTTTTTAACTCCCTGGATTAAAAAAAATCTAAAATATTTTTGTCGAAATCCTCAAAATTTTTTCTTAAAAACTTTGCAGGAACCCCAACATCGACTTGATTATCTGGAACATCTTTATTGACAACAGCGCCAGCTCCAACATAACTTTCTTTTCCAATAGTGACATTCGGAAGTATAGTAGAATTAGTTCCTATAGTCGCAAAATCTCCAACCTTCACATTTCCAGCCAAGGAAGCAGAACCCATAATATGAACACCGTTTCCAATAACACAATCGTGATCAACACAGCTACTGGAATTTAAAATACAATATTCGCCGATATTTGCATAAGTTCTTACATTTGCACCCTGCATTATTTGAGCTCCTTTATCTATCGTTGAGTCCTTATCAATTAATGAGTTTGAATCAATAACACTCAAGGGTTCTAAACCATAACTTTCAAGTTGCTTTGAGACAAAATATCTAATTTTTGGACTACCAATACAAACTATAAATTTTGAGCACTCTTGGAAGGCTTCTTTAAATTGCTCTTTAGTGTTAATAAACAAAGATTTTGTTGTAAATTCAAGACTCTCTAGCTTGTCATCATAGATTATTGATGGAGGAAAATTACTCTTATAGAGCATATTATCAATTAATTTTGATTTTTGCCTACCACCAAATAAAAGAACCTTACTCATGTTAAATTTTATAAATGTTTTGTATAAAAATTTATTGTCTCATGCAATTTTATTCTTACAAAATTTCTTGCTTACCATATTTTCCATGGAGCTTCATCATTCATCCAAAGATTTTCAAGATAATTTTTATCTCTTAAAGTATCCATGGGTTGCCAGAAACCCTCATGCTTGTAACCCATAAGATTATTAGATTTTGCAAGACTTTCTAATGGCCCCCTTTCCCATATATCATCATCACTTTTAATAAGCTCTAATACTTCTGGAGAAAGTACAAAAAATCCACCGTTAATCATTCCGCCATCTCCTTTTGGTTTTTCAAGAAAAGATGAGATAGCATCATTGTCACCTATATCAAGTGCGCCAAACCTTGCAGGAGAATATACTGCGGTCAAGGTAGCTAATTTTTTATTTTCTTCATGAAATGAAATTAGGTTTGAAACATCAATATTTGATAATCCGTCACCATAAGTCATACAAAATGATTTCTCATCTTTAACGTATTCCTTTATTCTTTTTAATCTGCCACCAGTCATTGTTGATTCTCCTGTGTCAACTACTGTAACCTTCCACGGATCAGCATATTTCTTATGGACTCTCATCTGATTATTTTTCATGTCAAAAGTAACATCTGACATGTGTAGAAAATAATTTGCAAAGTATTCTTTTACTAAATATCCTTTATATCCACAACAAATTATAAAATCATTTATTCCATGAGATGA
>MDTB01154119.1_pt1 | contig 11634 bp, 1 predicted proteins | sample 811161 | NCBI WGS metagenome assembly MDTB01 (sample SAMN05326650, study PRJNA326480) | marine metagenome | isolation source: seawater | place: Mediterranean Sea | collected 2009
AGGTTTTAAAGTTTTACAACCTGAGTTAACTGAGCTAGTTCAAGATAATTCACCTCAATTTAGAGATAGTCTTCTTTTTATAGAATCACATTTGCGACGTACAGTTCCTACAGATGGAACTATTGCAGTTGGCGATCGAGCTGCAATGGATGCTTTACCTTATCAATTGGAACCCGCTGCAAAAGCATTGGCAATGCCCCGTCAACGTCTTCTAATCGCTGACGCTGTCGGACTTGGTAAAACTTTAGAGTGCGGAATTCTTTGTAGCGAATTAATTAGACGTTCTCGGGGGAAAAGAATACTTGTTGTAACTACTAAAAGCATGCTTGTGCAATTTCAGAAGGAATTCTGGACTCGTTTTTCAATACCTTTGGTTCGCCTCGACTCAGTTGGAATTCAAAGAATTCGTAAACAGATCCCATCTAATCAAAATCCATTTCATTATTTCGATAAGACTATTGTCTCTATTGACACATTAAAAAATGATAGGGATTATCGTTTTTATCTTGATAATGCATGTTGGGATATAATCGTAATTGATGAATGCCAGAATGTAGCAGAGCGGGCTAGAGGTTCTCAGAAAAGTCAGAGGGCTAAGTTGGCAGAAAGATTAGCAACTAGGTCAGAAACATTAATTTTACTCTCAGCAACTCCTCATGATGGGAAACCAGAAAGTTTCGCTAGTTTGATGAATATGCTTGATCCAACAGCCATAGCAGATCCTAGTGATTACAGTAAAGAAGATATTAAAGATCTCTATGTACGTAGATTTCGAAAGGACGTACTTGATGACCTCCGCAGTAATATTAAGGATCGTGATACAAAATATGTTGAATTTAATGCTTCTGAGCTTGAAGAGCGTGCTTTCAACCAGCTTAAATATCTAAAATTACCTGATAGTGATAGTAGGGCTAAAGCAGGTCAACTTTTTAAGACGACGTTAGCAAAAAGCCTACTTTCAAGTCCTATGGCTGCCCTTGAAACAGTTAATAATCGTCTTAAAAGTTTGCAATCATTAGTTACTCAAACCTCAGCTGATATAACTGCTTTGCAAGAACTTCAACCATTTTTAGAAGTAATTACTAAATCTGATTTTTCTAAATATCAACATCTTATTAAGCTGATTCAATCAGATTGGAACTGGAAGGGTAAAGAGTCTGGTGACAGGATTGTTATTTTTACAGGTCGTAGAGAAACCCAGCGCTTTTTAAAAAAAAACTTGGCAGATGATCTTGGTATGAAGGATGGAGCAGTGGTCGCAATAGATGGATCTATGCAGGACGTTTTGCTTAATGATGTAGTAGAGAAATTTGCACAAGAGAAATCAGAGTTAAGGATCTTGATAGCGACTGAAGTAGTATCGGAGGGGATTAATCTCCATTATCTTTGTCATCGTCTTGTGCACTTCGATATTCCATGGTCGTTAATGACCTTACAACAGCGCAACGGTAGAATAGATCGCTACGGACAACAGGAACAACCTAAGATTCGTTATCTACTAACGCAATCCTGTAGCGAAGGTATGGGAGATGCAGATAAGATACTTCGTTTGCTTATTAATAAAGACCAACAAGCCCAGCAAAATATTGGAGATCCTTCTGTTTTCTTAAGAGTATTTGATATAGAGAAAGAAGAAGAAGAAATTAGTAAAGCATTTGAAGAAAGAGATTATGATTCCCTTGAAAAACGTATGAATAATAATGCAAAGGTCTGTCAAGGTAAAAGTAGTGATTTGAATTTGTTTGAAGAGATGTTTGGTATTGATTCAAATGGTAATAATAATAATTCCCCTTATAAAGAAAATGCAGAATTTGAGGTAGAGAGTAAGGCCCCATTTAGTTTGTTTCCTAGTATTTGGAATTATGTAAATACTTCTTTAGAAGCTGAAGCTGATAGAAGAAAAAGTAGAGATGAATATCTTGATCTCAATGTATTTGATGAACAAGAACGTTTAGAAATTAGTCCTCCTAAAGACCTCCAAAGACGATATGAAAGTTATCCAAAAGAACTCCGTCCGGATAAGGGAGAAAGGTTGGTAGTCTCTACTGACTCTATGGCTTTACAAAGGGCATTAGAGAATGCACGCCGACAAGATAATGCTCGACCAGAACTCGAATTTCTTTGGGATTTGCATCCAATTGTTGATTGGTTAATAGATCGAGGTCAAATCGTCTTTCAGAGACACTGCGCTCCAGTTCTCAACATAAGAGAAGAACTTGAACCTGGAGAGATAGTAATGGTATTGCAAGGGACGATCCCTAATCAGAAAGGAAATCCCGTAATACAAGAATGGGTAGCAGTGCGTTTTCTAGGGACTGGTTTAAATGTTAAATCAGTTGATTCTTTTGAGAATGTTGCAAAAAGACTTCGACTGGGTCGAAAGAAATATTCTAATTCTGGAGGAGTAATCCCCAATTTTTTGAATCAACAACGCCAGATTGCTGTAGATGCTGCACGCAGGTATCTTGTAGAAAAGCAAGAAAAATGGCGTGAGAGAATGAAGCCTGAACTGGAAGCGCAAAGAGACAGACTTAAGCGTTTAAGAGGGCTTCAAACAAATCAATTGCAAATGTCTTTCGAAAATGATCGACGCAGAAAAGAAATCAAGAATAAAGATATCATTGACAAACAAAAAATTATCGATCGTCGTTTTGATGATCATGAAAGTTTCATGCAAAATGTTATGACTATTGAGCCAGCACCCTACCTTAAATTAATTGCGGTATTGCACAGAGAGGTTTGATCTATGGTATTGCCAGGAATTATTAATACTAACGAGTTTTATTCTGATCACTACCTAGAAAGTGTTTTGATTGATGACCTCAAAAAGGTTAGTAAACGTTGGCATGAGGAGGTTAATTCAAAACTGGAGGAGAATCCACTAATAAATTTAAGCACCCCCGATAAGAGGTTCAAGAATTTACGTAAATCCTGGCAAAAACTTCGAGATGTAGAGCAAGGGACTAAGAAAAATCAAAGCGAGCGACTACGTTTACAGAGAGAAATCTTCTTTGAACCATTATGCGATGTTCTTGGTTATGAATTCTCAGCTATGGCGGAGCCTGTTTTAGTTGGTGGAGAGGTCTATCAGATTCCGTTAATTGGAGAAGTAAAAAATAATAAAGGGGAGCCTTACCTTTGGTTGGTTGAGTGCTTTAACCATAGTAATGACAACCTAGATCCGCTAGAACTTTGTATTGCAAACACTTGGGGATGTCAAATTAGTGATCCCTCTCTTGGTCTTGTTTTTGATGAGAAAACTTGGGAAGTGTTAATTGGAGAAAAGATCTTTGGGCAGGATTTACCTCCACGTTGGATAATTGCAGTAAGTCGAGATCAATTGATATTGATTGATCGCCAGAAATGGGTATCATCTCGCATGATCCGTTTTGATCTAGATATATTGTTTGGCGAAAATGATCCTAATTCGTTGTTGGCTACAGTTACTTTGCTTCATAAAGAACATACGTGCCCAAATGGCGGCGGTACTCCTTATCTCGATGATTTAGATGATAATAGTCATAAGCATGCTTATGAAGTTAGTGATGATCTAAAGTATGCCCTTCGTAAGTCAATTGAACTTATTGGTAACGAAACTATTTTTTGGAGAAAAACTCGAAATAAGGGGATTTTTAAGGGTAAAACTGATGCTGATCAACTTACCCTTGAGTGCCTCCGTTACATGTACCGGTTGTTGTTTCTTTTCTATATCGAGAGTCGTCCTGATCTTGGATATTCGCCTATGGGTAACGATGTCTATCGACTTGGTTATAGCTTGGAAAGTTTAAGGGATATGGAATCTTCAGATCTTATTAATGAAGAAGATAAAGAGAGTTTTTATATTAGTGATTCTCTCGATCGTCTTTTTCAGATGATATGGGAAGGGTTTCCTAAACGTGATGATCCAATAAAGCAGATTGCATTTCATAATGATGAGGAAACTTTCTACAATAGCTTCCGACTTACACCTCTACGTGCTCATCTTTTTGATCCAGATAGACTGCCAACACTGTCATCTGTCCGTTTTCGAAACATTGTAATGCGTCAAGTAATTGAGTTAATGTCTCTTACTAAAGTGAGTAAAGGTAAAAGACGTGGTCGTGTCAGCTATTCGCAACTAGGGATTAACCAATTGGGAGCAGTTTATGAAGCTCTATTGAGTTTTCGAGGATTCTTTGCTGAAGATGATTTATTCGAAGTGCAAGAAGATTTAAAAAAAAGAAAGCGCCCCAAAAAAGAAAATGAATATAAAAAAAATGATAATAGTAATAATGAATCAGGAAGGATAAATAAATCTATTGGATCATCTATAAATGAATTAGAGGTTGGAAACTTTGTAACTGCTGATCAGCTTAAGAAATACAAATCAGAGGAAATTGTTATTGATTCTGATACAGGTAATCCTAAGTTCTATCCGAGAGGCAGCTTCATCTATCGCCTAGCTGGAAGAGATAGAGATAAAAGCGCAAGTTACTATACTCCTGAATCGCTCACTAAAAGTCTAGTAAAGCATGCTCTCAAAGAATTACTTCCTGGAAAAACATCGATTGAGATATTAAATCTTAAGGTATGCGAGCCTGCCATGGGTTCGGCTGCTTTTTTAAACGAAGTTGTGAATCAGCTAGCACAAGCGTATTTAGAAATTAGACAAAAAGAAACGGGAAAATCTATACCTCATGAGCGATTTGTTATTGAGTTACAGAAAGTAAAGATGCGTCTTTCCGATCAGAACGTCTTTGGCGTTGATCTTAACCCAGTTGCGGTTGAGCTAGCGGAGGTAAGCCTTTGGCTGAATAGCATATTTACTCCTGAGAAAAATAGAGCTTTCGTGCCTTGGTTTAGTCAACAGCTGAATTGTGGTAATTCTCTAATAGGAGCTCGTCGACAGATTTATCGTGTAAATCAACTGCCTATGAGGGAGAAAGGTAGCGTAAAAATAAAAAATCTTTGGTATGAGCATTCGCCTGAAGAACTATCTTGGAATTCAGAGCTACCTGAAGATGGAATTTTTCACTTTCTGCTTCCTGATCCAGGTATGGCAGCTTATGAAGATAAGGTTATAAAAGAAATTGAGACGGACGCAATTGGACGTTGTAAAAAGTGGAATAGGGATTTTGTTGGCGATACATTTACTGAATCTCAGGTCGCTCACCTATTAAGACTGAGCAGGCTTATTGAAGATCTTTGGAAAGATTGGTTGTTAGAACAATGTCAATTACGTGAGCGTACCACTGATCCACTTCCTGTTTGGGAAGATCCAACTGGGGTAACTGAAGGTGATTGGACTCCTCTTAAACTAAAGGATCGTATACAAGAGCAGGAGGTGCACGGTTATCACGTTTCTAATACAAATGCACGTCTTCGTCTTAAGTGGGCGATGGATTATTGGGTTGCTCTTTGGTTCTGGCCTATGAGTCAATCAGAATTACTCCCCACCCGAGATGACTGGTTAATTCAATTAAGTATGATTCTTGGCGATCTTGAACAGGGTATATCCCCCGATCTTGGCCAAATAAATTTGTTCCCAAACACAAAGCCTAAGAAACTTGCAGTTGATTTTTCTGATCGGCATGGATTTGTTGATATACAAAAACTTTTGGCAGAGTTTGATCAGCTTCAACTGGTAAAAGCTGTTGTTAATCGTATTCGTCCATTTCATTGGGATCTTGAATTTGCTGATCTTTTGAAATCTGGAGGTTTTGACTTAATCGTTGGAAATCCACCTTGGTTAAAAGTTAATTGGGAAGAGAAAGGTGTAATTGCTGATGCAGATCCATTAGTACTCATTCGCAAAATTAGTGCAAGCGAGCTCACAAAAATGAGAATGGTTTCAATGATGAACCACCCTAATTTAATTAATTCATATCGAGAGGAATTTGAATGCCAAAAAGGAAGTCAAAATTTCCTAAATGCTGTCACTAACTACAAACTGCTAAAAGGTAGTCAGACTAATCTTTATAAATGTTTTATGCCCCAGGCCTGGCGTATTTCATCAACTATTGGAGTACAAGGTTTCATTCATCCAGAAGGTGTTTACAATGATCCTAAAGGTGGAGCTTTGAGGGAAGTGATTTTTAAGCGTCTTCGGAATCATTTTCAGTTCCAAAACCTCATGATTTTGTTTCCAATAGGACATTTGATGAAATATAGCATCAACATTTTTGGTCCTAGCCGAAAGCCAGACTTTATACATTTAGCAAATTTATTTCATCCTAAAACTATAGATGCCTGTTTCAGCCATAATGGTGATGAAAAGGTGGGTGGGATAAAGACTAAAAATAATCAATGGAACTTAGTCGGTCACCAAGATCGATTAATACATGTAAAAGAAAAAGAACTTTCTCTTTTTGCACTTCTTTATGATGATCCAGGGACTAAACCGCTTCAAGCTAGGTTACCGGCTTTGCACTCTAAACAACTGCAGTCTGTGCTAAAAAAATTTGCATCTCATAATAGGAGGTTAGGAGATCTAAAAGAGGAATATTATGCCACGGAGATGTGGCATGAAACAAATGCCGAAAAGGACGGAACTATTTACCGTAAAACTTGTTTTCCAAAAAAACCTAGTCAATTAATCTTTTCTGGGCCTCACTTTTATGTTGACACTCCTTTTTACAAAACACCACGAACTATTTGTACAGAGAAGGGACACTATGATTGTTTAGACCTTACCAACTTGCCTGATAACTATTTGCCTCGAACTAATTACCTTCCCGCCATTACTCCTTCGGACTATTTAGCTCGTACACCAAGAGTACCTTGGGGCAAGAAAAATCCAGTTACATATTTCTATAGGTTAGCAGCTCGTAAAATGATTAACCCACCTGGCGAAAGAACTTACATATGCTCCCTTGTCCCTAAGGATGCAGCACATATCAATGGTGTTCAAACTACTACCTTTACTGAAAATTCGACCCTCTTGTCTGCACTATCCTTTGGAAGCTCAATAGTTGCAGACTTTTTTATCAAATCTACTGGCCAGGGAAATCTTAACTATATTTGGAAATCCTTTCCAGTGATTGAATGTAGTTCATCAATCATTCTTCGGACACTTACCCTAAATTGCATCACAAGTCATTATGCAGATCTTTGGAATCAATCTTACGAGGATATTTTTTGTCAGCAAAGTTGGGCTAAAAAAGATTCTAGACTTCCTGAGATTTTCTTTAAAAATTTAACCCGTTTTTGGCAAAGAGATTGTGCTTTGCGGACAGATTATGCCAGACGTCAGGCGATGTTGGAGATTGATATATTAATAGCTCGTGCTCTAGGACTTACCCTTAAAGAATTATTAAATGTCTACGTTGTTCAGTTTCCTGTAATTCAGCAAAATGAACGAGATACATGGTACGACAAAAAAGGACGTATTGTCTTCACTACTAGTAAAGGTTTAAATGGTGTTGGTTTTCCTCGAATAAGCCAAGGTCGTTTTGAAAAAAAAGAGGTAGGCTGGGATGAAATTGCGGGGATGGAATCAGGAACTATAGAGAGGAAGATTATTGACGATACTCTCCCAGATGGGCCTAAAGAAAAAACCATCGAATATGAAGCACCTTTTGATCGCTGCGATCGTTTGCAGGACTATAAGATTATCTGGGACTTCTTTGAAAAGGAGGGTAGTAAATAATAATGATCCCATCTGTACTAGCCAGTGAATTGCAGCAAGTAATAAAAGATGCAATTTCTACATCTTTTCACCCTACAACTTCTGGATTTAGTGGACTAATAGAACGTTTTCTAGCTAATCCTGAACATCTATTCAAGGGACCTTACGTATCTGTCTCTTTACCTTTTCATGAAGGGTCAGGCAGGAATTGGTTCCCAAACATTGCTCTCTCTTTTCCACCTTATAGACATCAAGAAAAAGCCTTTCAAAGATTACTTCCAGGAAGTCCTCAAAATACTTTAGTAGCAACTGGTACTGGCTCGGGTAAAACCGAGTGTTTTTTACTTCCTATTTTGGAGCACTGTCGTCAACAGCTTTCCAAAAATCAGCGAGGTATAAAAGCAATCTTAATCTACCCCATGAATGCACTTGCAACTGATCAAGCTAAGAGGATTGCAAATCTGATCCATTCCACTCCTTCTCTTTCAGGAATTAGAGCTGGTTTATACATTGGTGCTTCTGATGAATTGCCTACAGCTCAAATGACTGCAGAAAGTATTATTACTGATAAAAATGCTCTTCATAAAGCCCCTCCAGATATTCTTCTTACTAACTACAAGCAACTTGACTACCTGCTAATTCAGTCACAAGTACAAAATCTTTGGCAGTTTAATCAATCAAATGTTCTTCGCTATCTTGTCGTAGATGAGTTTCACACTTTTGATGGTGCACAAGGAACAGATCTGGCTTGTTTGATCCGTCGTTTACGTGATCGCCTTCAATGTAGAAATGACGATCTTGCCTGTGTTGGTACTTCTGCAACTTTAGGTGGATCAGATTCTCGTGAATCTATGCTTGACTATGCTGGACAAATTTTTGCCAGCAGTTTTGAGAACTCATCATTAATTGAAGAAGAAAGACTCAGCCCTGAGGAGTTTTTCACCATTCATACTTGTTTTGGTGATCCACAAGAAGGCGGGTTATTCACTTTGCCTCTACCTCGAATTGAAGATAAACAAAATCTTAGCCCTATAAATGCAAGTAACATCGAGAATTACATCTCTAAGCAAGCAGCCCTTTGGTTAAAAGATACTCTCACTCCTCCACCTAAAGATAATATTTATGATCCCAATTGGAGAATTGAACTTGGGTTCCGTTTGGGAACACTCCCCGCGGTACATAATCTGATTCGTCAAGCTACTAGTACTTGTTCTCTTAATGATCTGTTGGAACGTTTTTCCAGACAACTTGGTCTTGGTGAACAGTATCCGTTTACGTATCGGATTTTGTTGCTAGAGAGTTTGCTAGCACTTATTTCTCATGCTCGACGAAGTACAAAATTAATAAATGGTAAAGAAGTTATCGTACCCTGGATAAATTTGCGTCAACAGCTTTGGCTTCGAGAACTTAAACGTATGGTGGCGACTGTGGAAAGCCAACCTCAATTACGGTATTCTGATGACCTTGCTGGATCAGAATCTTCTGCACATCTGCCAGTAGTTAATTGTCGTGATTGTGGGGCAACTGGTTGGTCTTCAACCATCATTAATCAAGGAAGTAATCAGCTTAATCAAGCTAATAATAACCTCCAAGTTTTTTATCGAGCTTTTTTTTCCAGTGATCCATATCTTCGTTATATTTTCCCATCGGGTCCTAATAATACTGGTAGCCATAAACTCTGCAGTGAATGCTTAACTTTTCACCTGCCAAATGATGTAGAGCAAGATATTTGTCCGAATTGTCAGGGCAGGAGTCTTATTTTAGTGGATATACCTGACTGCACCTCTCAAGATGAGAATGACCGCCCACATGTTAATCGTAATTGTCCGTACTGCCATTCAAAGCAAAGTTTGCTTCTGATAGGTTCTTCTGCTGCAAATTTGACTAGCACTTGGAGCGCTTCTCTTTTTGCTTCTACATATAATAAGGATAAAAAATTATTAACCTTTTCTGATTCAGTTCAAGATGCTGCGCATCGGGCTGGATTTATTGCTGCTAGAACTTATAGGACTTTATTTAGGACTGCTCTTACTAAATGTTTACAAAAACACGGGGCCTTAGCACTAGATAAACTTCAAGAACAATTACTTTTCGATTGCCAAGAACAATTCACTGACCCGGTAGATTTTGTTGCCACATTTATTCCTCAGGATCTTGAGTGGTTATCAGAATGGGAAGATTTACAAAATAAAGAAAAACCTTCCCTTAGAGGTGATAGCCAATTATTAAAAGTGGTGCAAAAGCGTCTCAATTGGGAAGTAGGAGCGGAATTTGGATATCGCTCCAGATTGGGTTCTTCTGTTGAGAAAACTGGTTCTCTTGCGGCTAGTGTTGATAACGGATTAATTTCAACTTTAATTCAAACTCTTCTTGAACGTTTGCAAAATGAGATTGAACCTTTACGCAATATTAAAAAAAGACAAGTACAGCAATTTGTAATAGGGCTGCTCCAGTTCTTACGTCAGAGTGGTGGATTAGATTTACCCGAACTTGTTGGTTTTGATCGAAATGGAACATCTTATATTAAAAGTGGTGGTGCTGAAACATATGTATTAAATAAACTAATTACCCATACACCTCGCTTTGGTTCCTCAACTCCAAAGCCAGTTTTCATCTGTAGCTCTCGAGGTAAAGGGATCTTCGAACAGTTATGTAAAGACAAAGGGAAAATAACCTGGCCTCAGCATTGGCTGCATAGATCTATGCTCTCTACTAAAACACTTGATATTGAGCAACAAAAAGAGGCTCTTAAGATAGTCATCGAATCTTTATTAAAGAAAGAGCTACTTATTGAAATTCCTGGCGATAGAGACTCAAAGGTTTGGGCGATTCCTAGATCACGAATTCAAGTTACCACTCAGCCAAATTTGTTCAGATGTGTCAGTTGTGGTGATAAACAAGCCATTCCTAAGGAACAGTCTTCTATTTGGGATGGTATGCCTTGCTTGGTACGTCATTGTAAAGGAGCTTACAAAATTAATCCTCTTAGTGGGTTGTCACTTTATAAACGCCTTTATGAGAAAGGTGAGATAAACCGAATTGTGGCCAGAGAACATACAGGTCTTTTAGCAAGGCCAGATCGTGAGATGCTTGAGAAAAAGTATATTCGTGGAAAATATCGCAGCGATCCTAACTTCCTTTCAGCTACATCTACCTTAGAAATGGGTATTAATATTGGTGATCTTTCAACAGTTCTTTTGGCTTCTGTCCCCCCCGAACCTGCAAACTATTTGCAAAGAATTGGTAGAGCTGGACGTCGAGAGGGTAATGCTTTAATTGGAACACTGGTAACAGGAACAGCTCATGATCTATTTTTCTTTTTAGAGCCAAAAGAGATGATTAAAGGTCAAGTTAGCCCCCCAGGTTGTTATCTCGATGCACCCGCTATACTTCGGCGACAATTGATGGCTTACACACTTGATCGTTGGGTACAAGGTCAAAAAAATATTGAACACATACCGCAAAAACTAAAATCTGTATTAGATGCAGTTGAAAAATCAGGAACAAATCAAAAGACTCAAGAATCCTTCCCATATACATGGATGAACTGGTTGGAACTTTATCAAAATGACATTCTCGAAGACTTTTTTGGGTTGTTTGATAAATCTCTCACTTCTCGCAGTAAAGAAGTTCTAAAAAGTGGTTTTCTCAACAGATCAGATAATCCATTTAATGCCCCTTTTGCTAAGGAGCTTATAGATCGCCTTGAGGAGTTAATTTCTGAGAGAAAAAGACTCACTTCAGAGTCGCGTCGCTTGCGTGAAAAATTCAACAAATATAGATCAATTGGTGATGCTATCACTGAGCAACAACAAGATGATAAAGATCAGATTTACCGTGAGCAAAAAGCCTATGCGGCCCTCAAAAAAGAAATGGAAAGTACACCTCTTTTAGCAATGCTTACTAATGAAGGTTTCCTACCTAATTATGCATTCCCTGAGGCAGGAGTAACTCTTAAGTCAGTACTTTGGCGAAAAACCTCAGTAAATGGTAAAGGTGTAAATCGTAGTGAAGAGCTACCTCCATTA
>MDTB01225217.1_pt1 | contig 11634 bp, 9 predicted proteins | sample 811161 | NCBI WGS metagenome assembly MDTB01 (sample SAMN05326650, study PRJNA326480) | marine metagenome | isolation source: seawater | place: Mediterranean Sea | collected 2009
ATTAAGAGCTGCAAAATAATTATCTGTATAGGGGACTACAGAACCCAAATATTTTTGTATTAGTTCTGGATGATTTTGTACGGCTTCAGAAAATGAACAAAATATAACACCTTCTTTTTCTAAATCTTTTTTGAAAGTTGTCGCAACTGAAACGCTATCAAATACAGCATCTACAGCTACACCAGACAGCATTTTTTGTTCTTCTAATGGAATTCCAAGCTTGTTATATGTCTTAATTAGCTCTGGATCAACCTCATCAAGGCTTTTTGGACCATTAGATTTATCTTTGGGAGCTGAATAGTAACTAATTGATTGATAATCAATTTTAGGATAATCTACTTTAGCCCAATCAGGCTCATCCATATTAAGCCAGTGCTTAAAAGCTTTAAGTCTCCAATTTAATAGCCACTCCGGCTCACCTTTTTTATGCGAAATAAATCGAACAACATTTTCATCTAATCCTGGAGCAAGTGTATCTTGCTCTATATCAGTAACAAACCCGTATTGATATTCTTGAGAAGTAAACTCCTCAATAGTTTTATTCTGTGTTTTCAATTGCTTGCTCTAGACTGAAAAACTTGTACCGCAACCGCAGGAACGATTTGCATTAGGATTATTTATTTTGAAACCCCCGTTGAGCATATCATCTAAAAAGTCTACTTCAATTCCGCGCACATATAACCAACTATTAATATCACAAAATATTTGTAAACCGTTGCTCTCAAAAACTTTATCATTTTCACTTCGTTTTTCATCAAATGTCATCTTGTAACTCATACCTGAACAGCCACCTTGCTCTACAGACATGCGCAATCCCCATCCTTCTTTATCTTCCAGTTTCATAGCCTTTTTTATTCTCTCACAGGCTTGAGGTGTGACAGATATAGATGCAGCGTTAAATTCTTTTAATTCTTTTTCTTTAGTTTCCATTCGATTACTCCCATTCTGAATTTTCTAATGTCTCGGAAGATGCAGGTGTTGGGTAAAAACCAAGTTTTTCTTTTGCATCATCAGTCATCATTTCTGGCTTCCATGCTGGATCAAATGTTACTGTAACAGACGTTTTATTCACTTTATCAAGTGATTCGACTTTTTGTTTAATATCATCTGCCATTTGATCTGCCATACCGCAACCGGGTGTAGTAAGTGACATAGTAATTTCTACGTTTGTAGGTTTGGTTGCGTTTTCATCAAATACTATATCATAAATTAATCCTAAGTTCCAAAGATCAACAGGGATCTCAGGATCATAGCATTGCTTTAAAACACTTATAATATCTTCTTGAATTAATTTTTTCATTATTTATTAGTTTGTTATATCCTGAACGCTCATGCTTCGGAACATATTAATCATATTATTATTTATTCGTTGTATAGGTGTGCGAATATTGCAGAATTCAATTTGCATACAATTAGCATCATAAAAACAATCACTTAAACCCAGCGGTCCTTCTACTTTTTCAAAAAATTCTACCAGATTAATTTTATTGAGCTTTGCTTTAATACGATAACCACCACGAGGCCCATTTATCGCTTCAATAATATTTTCTTTTGCCATATGTTGTAGCGTCTTTGCCAATATTTCTACTGGAATATTATAATGATTAGCAATTTCTTTTGTAGAAGATATTGAGTCAGTTGATTTCCCCTGCATATGACGAAGAGAAATTAGTGCATATTCAACTTTTCTTGTTAGTTTGAGCATATTTATATCCGATAATTTTAGTCGGATATATTACATTGAACCTATAGAGATACGCAAGCTATTAAGCAATAGTAATCATGTGCTCACTGCTATTATGCACAGTCCCAATTTCAGTAGCTGGAATAGGTGATTTGATATTATAATATTCAAGGAATTTTTTAGCATTATCTTTGGATAATGAAACTAATAAGCCTCCAGACGTTTGCGCATCTGCTACCATTAGTTTTTCTACTTCATTAATCGAGTCCGAGAAATTAGTGAATTGCATTGCATGTGATAAATTTCTTTTTGATCCCCCAGGAACAATTCCATCTTTCGCTAGTTCTTTAACTCCCTGAAAAAATGTTAAGTTATTAAAATCAATTTGAAATGACACATTACTGCTTCTACAAATTTCTGCTGCATGACCTAGGAGTCCAAATCCAGTTATATCTGTAGCTGCATTCACAGAAAACTTTGTTAATATGGATCCTGCTAATTTATTTAACATTGCCATTGAATCTGTTGCTTGTTTGATAGAATCAGATTTTGCCACACCTTTTTTGATCGCTGAACTAATGATTCCAGTTCCAAGTGGCTTTGTTAATAATAATACATCTCCAGGTTTTGCTCCTTTATTTTGGATTAAATTTTCTTTTAACACTTCTCCAGTAACTACTAGTCCATACTTTGGCTCTTTATCATCAATACTATGCCCTCCAACAATAGATATTCCAGCTTCGTTGGCTTTATCAGCGCCTCCTTGCAATATTTCTGATACCATATTTTTAGGCAAATCTTTAACTGGAAAACCAAGAATGTTCAATGCAAAAAGTGGTTTCCCACCCATAGCATAAATATCAGATATAGCATTAGCAGCTGCTATTTTCCCAAACATATATGGGTCATCAACAATTGGTGTAAAGAAATCAACACTTTGAATAATAAATTTATCATCCAATAAACGTACTACTGCGGCATCATCGGAATTATCATATCCAACGATTACTCGATTATCTTTTTTTTGGACTAAATTACCCAGAACCTGGGCTAGATCATCTGGACCTAATTTACATGCTCATCCAGAGCCATGCGATAAAGTACTTAGTCTAATTTGTTCTTTTGTTTTCATAGGATCAATTTATTTAAAGTATATAAATGAAGTTATAAGCTATCTGCTAGTTTTCTAATATCTTCAATAGTATTTATATCTCGATCAATTAAATATTCTAAATGAATGGTTTTAAATCTAGAATGGATTTGTAAGTGTGATTGATATTTATGTAGCACCATGGGAATATGCATTGTTTTAAAAACCATTAAAGAAAATGGGAAATCTAATTCAGTATGTTTTAAAGATGATAGAGTAGTATTATTCAATTTCATCTGCTTACGAGACTCTTGAATATCTTTTAATAATAATTTTTTTCTAAACTCCCAAGGAGCAGTAATATCCGATAGAGATTCAATAAATTCATACCCTCTTGTAAAGTGTTCTAAAAAGTATTTCCCATATATACCGCCACTTAATTCTTCATTAAGAAATTCATTGATCTCCTCTTTTTTGGATGAAAGAAAAACCTTCCAATTACTAAAATCTGATCGAAAAAGAAAATATCCGAACGGTGTTTTAAATGAATTTCTTGGAGTGAAAAAAGCCTTTATTTCATAGGTAAGTTTTTTAATCTCGTTACGTAAATCATGAGGAAAAAGCTGTGCAGTTATAGGTGAATAGTTTTTAGGTTTTTTTAAAAAATCTTTTGGAATAATAGACTCTGATAAATTCAAAGTATACCCTTTTTCAAAACCTTGTATGTTAATTTCAATAAAGGCTCCAAGATCGCTTAATTTTATTAGATTGTTTAGTGCTTGGTCAAATTCTGGAAAAGTTGCAATTGAAGGGTTAGATGAGCTTGGGAGCTCACCAAATAATGATAATTGACGCGGATCATTTGAATCTCTCTTGTTGACCATAGCGGTAAATATTACGTTTTAATGAATTGAAGTGCAACAATGCAGAAATAATAAAAAATAAAATAAATAATATCTTTATAGCGAATTTATTGTTTGTAATAAAAAAGTGATGCTAAATTTTGGTACAATGATTATGAAAATTTTCAACGCTAGTTTTGTTGCACCTGTTTTTTAAGGGCATCATTAAATCATAGTTAACCGATAAATAAAAACCCCACTAAATAATATATAATATTGAGTATCGAGACAAAAAATTTAGATAAAGTAGTAATACGATTTGCTGGCGATTCTGGTGATGGAATGCAGTTAACTGGCACACGTTTTACTGAAACTACTGCAATTGTGGGTAATGATTTAAGTACGCTTCCAGATTATCCTGCGGAAATTAGAGCGCCAGCAGGTTCATTGGCGGGAGTAAGTGCGTTTCAATTGCATTTTAGTTCAAAAGATATACATACACCTGGTGATACACCTGATGTTCTTGTTGCAATGAACCCAGCAGCATTAAAAGTTCACTTATCAGAGCTAATCGCGGGTGGCATCATTATAGTTAATGAGAATGCTTTTAGTCCAAAAAATTTAAAACTCGCAGGTTATGAATCGAATCCGTTAGAAGATGGTACCGTAGATAGCTATGAAATATATTCTATTCAAATGAGTACGTTAGTATCCAAGGCTTGTGAAGGCATGGATATTTCCCCAAAAACTGTTGACCGTACAAAGAATATGTTCGCACTAGGCCTATTATATTGGATTTATAATCGACCTTTGGAACCCACAATACAATGGCTTGGAAAAAAGTTTGCAAAAAGACCTGAATTAGTTGATTCAAATGTTAAGGCACTAAATGCAGGATATAATTATGGAGAAACAGTAGAAATTTTTTCAGCAAGGTATAATGTAGACAAGGCTCCACTTGCTGCTGGAAAATATAGAAATATCAATGGTAACTATGCTACTAGCGTAGGTCTACTTGCAGGATCTATCAAAGCAGATATTCCTTTATTTTACGGTGGATATCCAATTACACCTGCAAGTGATATTCTCCATACCCTAGCTTCTTTTCGTCATTTTGGAGTTAAAACATTTCAGGCTGAGGATGAAATTGCAGGTATAACTTCAGCTATTGGTAGCTCTTTTTCTGGGAATCTTGGGGTAACTGCATCATCTGGTCCTGGTATTGCATTAAAAGCAGAAGCGATTGGTCTGGCAGTTATAGCTGAGTTACCGTTAGTTATTGTTAATGTGCAAAGAGGTGGTCCCAGCACCGGGTTGCCTACAAAGACTGAACAAGCAGATCTTTTTCAAGCATTATATGGACGCAATGGGGAAGCGCCTGTTCCTGTAATTGCTGCACAAACTCCAGGAGATTGTTTTTATGCTGCCTTTGAGGCATGTCAGGCAGCGATAAAATATAGAACTCCTGTGTTTTTACTTACTGATGGATATTTAGCAAACGGATCCGAGCCCTGGTCTATTCCTAATTTTGATGATTTACCAAGTATTGATCCAAATTTTGCAGAACAAAATGACGATCTACCATTTTTCCCTTATTCCCGAGATAAGAAAACACTTGCAAGGCCTTGGGCTATACCAGGTACTGTTGGACTTGAACATCGCATTGGAGGGTTGGAGAAAGAAGATGTCACTGGAAATGTTTCTTATGACCCAGAAAATCATCATAAAATGACAGAGTTAAGAGAACAAAAAGTACAGAACATAGTGAATGATATTCCTAAAACACAGGTGTTAGGTAAAAATAGTGGCGATATGTTGATTCTTAGTTGGGGAGGCACATATGGGTCTTGTCGCTCAGCTACTGAAAGATTGCAAAATGATGGAAAAAAGGTAAGCCATGTTCACTTACGATGGATAAACCCATTACCGAAAGATTTAGGTGAAATTTTAATCCGATTTAAAAATATTATTATTCCAGAATTAAATATGGGTCAATTATCTAAATTAATTCGAGCAGATTATCTTGTAGATGCCGTTGGTTTAAATCATGTGAAAGGCCGACCCTTTAAAGCAAGTGATATTGTAGATAAAGTAAAAGAAATCATAGGTTAAAAATATGTCAGAAGCTAAAGTTAAAAATCCAAAATTAGATCGTAGAGATTTTGTATCTGATCAGGCAGTTCGTTGGTGCCCAGGATGTGGTGATTATGCAATATTAGCACAAACACAGAAAGTTTTTCCTGATCTTGGTTTAGATAAAGAAAAAATTGTTTTTATTTCTGGAATTGGTTGCTCAAGTAGATTTCCATATTATATGAATACGTATGGGTTTCATACCATTCATGGTAGAGCGCCAGCAATTGCTTCTGGGGTCAAATTAGCTAATCCTGATCTTTCAGTTTGGGTCATCACAGGAGATGGAGACGCTCTTTCTATTGGTGGAAATCATACAATCCATCTTCTTCGAAGAAATTTAGATGTCAATGTCATGTTATTTAACAATAGAATTTATGGTTTAACAAAAGGTCAGTATTCACCAACCTCAGAGTTGGGAAAGATTACTAAATCAACACCATTAGGATCATTAGATCGTCCTTTTAATCCGTTAGCGCTTGCATTGGGTTCCCATGCAAGTTTTGTAGCTCGCGCCATAGATCGAGAAACAGCTCATTTACAATCTATGATACAAAGAGCGCATAGCCATAAAGGAAGCTCTTATGTTGAAATATATCAAAATTGTAATATTTTTAATGATAAAGCATTTGCACCAATGACGGACAGAGAGACTAAGTCAGATACCGTATTGTGGTTAGAAGATAAGAAACCTCTTTTATTTGGCGCCGAAATGAACAAAGGAATTATTGTTGATGGTAATTCACCAAAAGTTGTTGAATTAGGAGATAAATGGAGTGCGGATGATTTGTTGGTACATGATGAAACTGATTGGACAATTGCCATGATGTTAAGCCATTTTACATATCAAGATGATTTTCCAAATCCGATTGGTGTTTTTTATTGTGTTGATGAACCTATTTATGAAGTTATGCTTGATGAACAAATTAAATTTGCTATTAAAAATAAAGGAAAAGGCGATATTCAAGCATTACTAGATGGCGCAGATAACTGGGTGGTAGAATAATTTTTATTTATTAGCTTCCTACTATGGATTATCGCACGGAAAATGACAGTATGGGATCCGTCAAAGTGCCGAATAATCGCTATTATGGATCCCAAACTCAACGATCCCTTAATAATTTTAAAATAGGTAGTGAACATTTTCCCAGAGAATTTATACGAGCGTACGGTATTGTTAAGAAAGCGGCTCTGGAAGTAAATACTTCTGCGGGTTTAATTGACAAAAACATTTATAAAGCCATATCCACCGCTGTTGATGAAGTTATTTCTGGACAGTTAGATGATCATTTTCCCTTAGTAGTTTGGCAAACTGGATCTGGAACCCAGACAAATATGAACGTAAATGAAGTCATTGCTAACCGTGCAATTGAAATTTTAGGCGGAAAACTGGGAAGCAAAGATCCTGTTCATCCCAATGATCATGTTAATATGGGTCAATCAACAAATGACACCTTCCCAACAGCTATAAATATATCAGCTGTAGAATCAGTTGAACATAATTTGCTCCCAAAACTTGAAGCATTAAGAGATGGTTTCAATACTAAAGCAAAGGATTTTTCAAAGATTATTAAGCTGGGACGAACGCATTTACAAGATGCAACACCTCTAAGTCTTGGGCAAGAATTTTCAGGATATGTAACGGCAATTGATTATGGATGTAAACGAATTAGAAGAGCAATTGAAAGTTGTTATAGCCTAGCAATGGGTGGAACAGCAGTAGGTACTGGGATTAATACTATAGAGGGGTTTGGAGATGATACTGCAAAAGTAATTGCCGATTTGACAAAATTACCATTTTCTTCAGCCGAAAATAAATTTGAAGCATTAGGAGGGCAGGACTCTATAGTTGAACTTTCTGGAGCTTTAAAAACAGTTGCAGTTTCCCTATTTAAAATATCTAATGATATCCGATGGCTTGGAAGCGGTCCTAGGTCTGGTTTAGGGGAATTAATTTTACCAGCTAATGAACCTGGCTCTTCCATTATGCCTGGAAAGGTAAATCCGACGCAGTGCGAAGCTATGACAATGGTATGCGCCCAAGTAATGGGTAATGATACCACAATTGCTTTTGCAGGCGCGAGTGGTAACTTTGAATTAAATGTTTTTAGACCAGTTATCGGATATAATATTTTACAATCAATTCGATTATTATCAGATGCCTGTGAATCTTTTTTGATTAATACTGTTAATGGTATTGAGCCGAATGAAAAGAGAATAAGTGAAAATTTATTTAATTCACTAATGTTGGTTACTGCGTTAAACCCTCATATTGGTTACGATAAGGCAGCAAAAGTTGCTAAAAAAGCATACTCTGAAAATCTTTCATTACGTGATGCAATACAGGAGTTAGGATATATGTCTGGACAAGAGTTTGATAAAATTGTGAAACCAGAAAATATGATTAGTCCAAGAAAGGCGAATAAATAGATTGCTCCACAATAATAATGGGAAGCTGTTCTCATTACTCATTTAAATATAAATAATAAATAAATGTAAATTTCATTATGGCCAACAAGTCAAATGATAACCTCTGGACAATTCCAATCATTCGATCGTTTTGGATTGTGTTCACTGGGGCCCTTTTATTAATTTTCTATATTGTTTATTTATCACAAGATTTACCTTCTATTGAACAATTAGAAAACTTTGACCCAGATCTTGTTACCAGAATCTATTCTTCTGATGGAGAGATTATTCATGAATTATTCGTAGAAAAAAGAGTTTTTGTTGAGTTAGATGTTATTCCGAAACATATGCATGATGCAGTCATGGCATCGGAAGATAGAAGATTTAGAGATCATTGGGGTATTTCACTACGAAGTGTCGCCAGGGCAATTGTAACGAATGTGTTATCACTCAGTTATCGTCAAGGTTTCAGCACTTTAACACAACAATTAGCTAGAAATTTATATGATACAATAGGTTTCAGAAAGACAGTTATTCGTAAAATAAAAGAAATGATAACTGCAATACAGATTGAAAAAACATACACGAAAGATGAAATTCTTGAGATGTATTTGAACAGCGTTCACTTTGGTCATGGAACCTATGGAGTTCAGGCGGCTGCAAAGAGATATTATGCTAAAGATGTAGGTGATCTTAACATTGATGAGTGTGCATTGCTTGTAGGGTTATTACCTGCTCCGGCAAGATATTCTCCTATTCGTCATCCAGATAAAGCCTTTGCAAGAAGAAATACAGTCCTTCGATTAATGCGTGAACAAAAATATATATCAGATGCTGTGTATGTTGAAGCGCGTTCCACGGATATAGATAATATAAAGAAATATCAATTTAGAGGAGTTGCTCCATATTTTACGGAGTATGTTCGTAGAGTACTAGAAACGGAAGATGAGCGTCTAGGAATCAATATATATCGTGATGGATTAAAAATATTTACAACTCTCGACTCAAGACTCCAACAATATGCTGAAGATGCAATAATGCAATCGATCATTCCTAATCAAAACAGGTTAAACAAACGCTTATTTAATGATAAAGAAGAATTTGAAAATCTCGCCTATTTAGGGATATTTAATGAAGATACTGTTCGGTTGATGATGGAGGGTGAATTACCATTATATGAAGACTTGAGAGATAAGTTACTTGTGCAATGCGCTTTTGTAGCTTTAGATACAAAAACGGGAGCTATCCTTGCAATGGTAGGAGGGCGACCAGATTATAATGATCAATTTAATAGAGTGACTCAAGCAAAAAGGCAGCCAGGCAGTGTTTTTAAACCTTTTGTGTATACAACAGCAATAGATAATGGGGTTCCAGTATCAAAGCAATTGTTGAATCAACCAGTAGTATTAAAAGTACCAACACCAGATGGTCAGTGGGAAAATTGGAATCCAAGAAACTATGATGAAAGCACTGGAGGGTTAACAACAATTAGAGAAGGTCTAAGGAGATCGTTAAACCTTGTTTCTGTACGAATGGTTCAAGAAGTTGTTCCCGCTAGAGAAGTGGCCCTTACTGCAAAAAATTTAGGTATATCGACAAATATTCGTGCGGTTGATGCTATTGCCCTTGGTACTTCAGAAGTGTACCCATTAGAAATGGTAGCTGCTTATTCAGTATTTGCTAATAAAGGTGTCTATTCCACTCCCTTTGGAATTACAAAGATAGAAGACCGTTATGGAAATACATTAATTGAATATTATCCAAAACAAGAAGAAATGCTTAGTGAAGAAACTGCATTTATGGTAACCAATATGCTTCAGACTGTTATTGATCGAGGAACAGGCGGAAGTGCAAGATGGAAATATAATTTTTATCATCCAGCAGCTGGGAAGACCGGTACAACACAAGGATGGACCGATGCATGGTTTGTTGGTTTTTCATCTCAGATAGCAGCAGGGGCATGGTTTGGAATTGATGACCCACAAGTGAGCCTAGGTAAAGGTGCGGATGGTTCTCGTGCTGCACTTCCTTCTTGGGCGCGTTTTATGAAAACCGCTCATGATTCACTTTATTATCCTAAAGAAGAATTTGAACAACCTTCAAAAGTAAACACATTTTCTATATGTCAAGTATCAAAAGAAAAGCCAACATCATTATGCCCGATAGAAAAAGAATTATTTATTCTAGGTACAAATCCATCAAGGTTGTGCAAAATCCATCGTCGTTAACTGGAGTTTCTATCATCGAGAATTAGATGATGCTGCACTTTATCATCATCAATTGTTACTGATTTTTTAAGCATATGTAAGGCGGTATCTAACTTATCTTTTTTTGTATTGAATAATCTCATTAATGGTTCGCCTTCTGAAACTTCATCTCCAATCTTGTGATAAAATTCTATACCAGCAGTAGGATCTAAGATATCAGATACTTTCTTTCTTCCACATCCAAGCTCACAATGAGCAAGCCCAATACGTAAAGTATCCATATGTGTTATATAACCAGATTTTTCTGCTGATAATACAGTTTCTTCTTCTGGAAGATGGAGTGTATGCAAAGAAGCTAAATCTGATAAACTACCATCATGAATTACAACCATCTCTAATAATTTTTCTAATGCACTTCCTGATTCAATCAAACGCTGTTGAAGATTCAAAGCTTCATTCTCATCATTTACAATTTGAGCTTGCAATAATAATTTTGTTCCCAATGCGAATGTCACTTTCATTGTATCATTACTTCCTTCATCTCGCAAACAGTCTATGGCTTCTTTTATCTCGCACCAAAGACCAGCAAACTGTCCTAGGGGTTGATTCATACTTGTAAATACAATATCAGACTGAATATTGAAATTCTCTGCTATATCTTGAATTAATGCTGCCAATTCTTTTCCTTCTTCAATAGTATTCATAAATGCACCATTACCTATTTTTATATCCATTACTAATCCTTGAATCCCTTCAGCAATTTTTTTGCTCATTATTGATCCACAGATTAATGGAATGGATGCAACCGTTCCTGTTACATCACGCAAAGCATACATTTTTCTATCTGCTGGACATATTTCCTCCGTTTGCCCAATCATTGAAATTCCAATATCATTTACATTTCTTTTAAATTCATCAAGACTAATATTTGTTCTATAGCCAGGAATAGTTTCTAGCTTATCTAAAGTGCCTCCTGTGTGACCTAAACTGCGGCCACTAATCATAGGTATTGCAAGTCCAGCTGCAGCCATTAATGGACCTAAAATAATTGAGACCTTATCGCCTACTCCTCCAGTGCTATGTTTATCTGCAACGTAATCGCTCATAAATGTAAAATCCATTTTCTCTCCAGAGTCAATCATGCTTTCCGTTAAAGCGAATATTTCTTCTCTTGTCATTCCATTTTTAAATATAGCCTTTAATAATTTTGTCATCTCCTTATCCGATATTTGTTGATGAGAATATTCCCAAATAAATTGTTTTAAATCA
>MDTB01171339.1_pt1 | contig 11633 bp, 13 predicted proteins | sample 811161 | NCBI WGS metagenome assembly MDTB01 (sample SAMN05326650, study PRJNA326480) | marine metagenome | isolation source: seawater | place: Mediterranean Sea | collected 2009
ATTAACAATAAGAAAATTATATTAATCATGGGGATGAGATCTATTTCTCTTTTTTTTCTTTTATAAAATTTAATCATTTTCTAAATCACTAAAAAAAATTACAGAGAAAAAAAAAGTATCTGTTGAAAAAACTAAGAAAATTAATAATGCCAAAGAGGATAAAAGTATATCCTCGATTAATAGCAAAGAAACACAAAAAAGAATTATCGCTACCCAAAAAAAAAATGATGCAAAATTATTAGCTGACAAAGAATTGCGTAACTATTTAATTTACTTATCCAAAGAGATTAATTTAATGGCGAATAATTCATATCCAAGAACAGCCGTTAAGAGAAGAGATCAAGGAAAAATAATTTCACGACTAACAATAGATGCTGCTGGTCAAATTTTGAAAATTAATATATTGACAAAAAAACCAAAGTCACTTGCTTCAGCTTCTGAAAAAATTTTAAAAAAAAAGAAACAATTTTTGAAACCTCCACAAATTTTATTTAAAGTAAAAAAATTTATTACAGTAGAAGTTCCAATAAACTATGTTTTAAGATAAATTGTTGTATTTTAGCAACAAGAAGTAGCATTTATCAACTTTTGATTAATAATTTATTTACCAGGTAATTTTTTGGTGTAACTTAAAATTTACTATTAATTTTAACTATAGGGAGGGAACATTGAAAAATTTCTCTAAAAAAATCGCTCTTGCTGCTATTCCTGCAGTAATGGCTCTATCTGCCCCGACAGCTCAATCAAAATTACTTTTGATGAGTCAAGAAGGATGGGAAGTATCATTCGATGGTGCTGCTAATGCCTTTATTATGCATCAAAGTTCTTCTGCTGCGGCAGCTACCGATCCTGGTGCTAATGGAGTAACTACTTTCCAAACCGAAGGTGCTGTAATGGGTGCAAATACGGACTCAACAGGTATTGTTACAGGTCTTTTACCAAATGTGTGGGGGATGACTTTGAAAGCCCCAACAAATAATGGTTTGGACATGCAAGCTAGACTTGGTTTATACACGCACATGAACGGTGGAAACAATGCTCTTGGTAATGGTGTACTTAACATTCGTGAAACTAACTTTTCTGTTTCAGGAAGTTTTGGTACAGTATTAATTGGTAGAAGTCTTGGAATTCACCAAAGTAAAGCAATTCTAAATGATATGCTTTTATTTGGTGTGGGTGCTGCGCCATCTGCTGATAACAGCGGTACAACACTTGGAAGAATCGGTCTTGGATATCTTTACACAGACTTTCAACCTCAAATTTCTTGGACAACTCCAGGATTTGGACCTCTTGGTTTCAAAATTGGTGTGTTCGATGGAAACGATGTATTATCTACTGCGACTGCAGCAGACGCAACCGAAAATAAATATCCTAGAGTTGAACTTGAACTATCATACTCGGGTTCAGTTGGAGATTTAGGAACGGATCTATGGGTTGATGGTTCTTATCAAAGAACTAACTACACCACTGCAGCTGCCGCACTAACAGTTAATGGTGGTAGTGCTTGTACTGGAGCTTGTTCCTACATTGCCGAAGAAGGTGTAGACTCAGCCGGTGTTGGTTTTGGTACTAAATTATCTTATCAAAGCTTCACACTAGTTGCATCTGGTTTCGTCGGTAACGGAATGGGTATGAGAGGTCAACACTCAGAAGGTGCTTTAGATGCCGTTGGTAAAGCTTTCACTACTTATGGTGGTTATCTACAGGCTACTGCTGACTTAGGCGGTGGTACTAATGTAGGTTACTCTTATGGTGGTAACTGGAAGCAACAAACTGGCTTTGAAAAAACAACTACAGCTATTGCTGAAGTCAACTATCAGGATATGCATTCTGGTATGATTTGGCATAACATTAATGATAGCTTTAGAATCATTGCTGAAGGTGGTTATGTTGAGCAACACTTCCAAATGGGTTCTTCATCTGAAGACGTATTCGGTGGTGTAGGTGGATTTTTCTTCTGGTAAGATCTACTGAAAAATTTAAATTTTTAAAGGGAGAGTTTAACTCTCCCTTTTTTTTTTGTATAATTAAAAAAATGAAACCATTAAGATTATTGTTATTTTCAATTTTTTTATTGTCTCTTAGTTCATGTTCAAGCTTTAACGATTGGATATTTGGAAATAAGTTTTATTATAAAAATGGGTACGAAGCTATCCAACTTGCAAAACAGGATATTACATCTTTAAAAAATATTCACCCAGTTAAAATTTCTGTTCCAAGAATTGAAGGTGCTCTTAAATTAATACTTGTAAAGGATAAACTCAAGACTTATCCTCTTTTTACAGAAAAAAAAATTAATAAATTTGCTGTAGGTATAAGTGAGGCTCTCAGAGAAGCGAGTTCTAGTCAAGACGTTATTTTTACCATGGAAGGATGGTATACTGCAAAGTATGTAAGTAAAAATAAAGTTTCTTCTGGAAGAGTGTTCTATAATAAATCTGGTTTAAACATAATATTTGGGTCGATTTTAAGAAAAGGTAATATGACGGAAACTGATCCTCTATTAATGGCTGGGCTCAATCCTGACCTAAAAGCAAACCCTTATGTGCCAGGTTCTAGAACACAAAGTATAAGAAATCCTTACGTTCTTTCGGCTCCTCCCAACCAGGGAGTTTTTAGACCTCGACAGGCCAAAGGTAGAGTTGATTGGTTAGTATTCACGCCAAAAGCCCTTAAACCCAGAAGTAATATTAGTGAAAGAGAAAGAAAACTTGCTTACAGAAGTAATATTCAAGTTCAAGATTTAAGAAGAGAACTTAAGCAATTAAAATCAGAACTAAGAAATATCAAGAATTATCGCTATCAAAATATTCCTGTTATACCCAATGGATATCAAGCACCTGGAACAATTCCGTATGGTTACGAATATCCAGTTCAAAACAATCAATACAGATACCCAAATACAAATCAAAATAATTCAATAAATAATAATTTAGAATTAAAAGCTTTAAAAAGCATGAGACAAAAAGGTGTGATTAGTGAAAAAGAATTTAGAGCTAGATTAGAACAGCTAGGTTATTAACTCTACTAAAACTCTAACTCTATGTTCCATAAAATTGTATGATCTGAAGAGGCATTAGTGAAACCATTTAAATACCCAACCACCCATTCGACTTCAGTATCTTTAAATAAAAGTTCATTTTCTAACTGAAAACCATACTGATGTTCTTGGTTGTGATAAGTATCAAAGTCTGATATTTGACCAAACTCTGTAAATCCAATAATGCCAAATTTGAATTGTTTATAAATTGGCTTCTCAAAAAGTAGATAATTAGATAATGAAAATTCAGTAGAACCACTAGCAGATTTGCCAACTTGTTTTTCAAAAATAAAGTTAGAAGTAAATACAAATATATCATTATTAAATTCACTCAAAAACTTATATTCAATTTCGTCACCTTTATTTGATTGTGAAACAAAATTATAAGAAAAATAAAGTGCTGCAGCAAATACACTCGTATCAAAAATTTGAACCTGGTTCTGAAGTTCTGTTTTTTCCCAGTCCAAAGGTGTATCGGATTTATCTGAAATGTGAAACTCAAGTTCGCTTTGCCAAAAATTCGTCCAAGAATACTCTGATTCTAAAACGTGATGATGTCCTTTATTTTTTTCTGAATTTTTATCTATATCAAAATGCCCTCTCCATTCTGCTGAAATTCTTCCTTCTTTGATTCTAGGACTGTAAGATTTATGATGACTACTTACTTGAAAACCAAAAAAACAAAATATTAGAAAAAAAAAAAATTTAGCCATCTAATAAGTCTTCATTTAAGACAGTCATATGGAATTGATAAGCAAGTTCTCCATCCTCTTCATCTTTGTATATTAAACCAATAAATTCATCCTTAAAATATACTTCTGCAGAGTTATTTGAGTTATCTAATTTTAAAGAATAAAAATCTGACTCAAACTTTGAATTAAAATAATTTTTTAATTTTTTTACTTCAAATGGTTTCATTTTTCAAATTTTGTAAATAAATTGTTTTTAGTCGTAAATTATAATAAAAAAATTTTATGAGGTATATTATTACATTAACAATCTTAGGAATAATACCTTTTTATTTAAATTTTTTTCTTATTTTGTTTGGTTTTAGCAACGCTTATAATTTTAATTTCCAATTAGTTTATGGTGCAATGATTGTTTCTTTCATATCAGGAATGCAGTGGCAAAGATTAATTTATTTTAAGAATAAATTAATTTGGTTAATAATTCCAATTTTAAATTTCCTTTTTACTTGGATTTTTGTTTTTTATAATACCTTTCAAAAATATTTTGTTATTAATGGTTTAGTTATCTGCTTATTATTAGATTTGATTGTAAGAGATAAAATTCTAAATGTTAATTACATTAGAACTAGAATTGTGGCAACAATCCTAGCAATTTTGTCATTTTTCGTAAATTATTAATAATTTTTTTTATAATAAATTCAGTTACTTATAAAAAAATTGAACAAATATCTTGAATTTCATACATAAGTTAGTCAAGGTGGTGGGAGTTTAATAACTTGTGGGGAGGATTGGACATCAAACTATTCAGTTTTTTCCATATTAATTTTAACATGATTACACAACTTTACAATGTGTAGTTATAAATGAAAGGATATTAATCATGGATTCAATGCTACAAACAAATGATTTTGTTGGTGTTACCTTCTGGATCATTTCTGTATCAATGGTTGCGTCAACCTTTTTCTTTTTTTCTGAAGCCAACAATGTTGGAAAACATTGGGGAACTTCAGTCAGAGTTGCTGGATTAATTACACTTATTGCAGCAGTACACTACTATTACATGCGTGATGTGTGGGTAGGAACTGGTGAAACACCAACAGTTCTTAGATACATTGATTGGCTTTTAACAGTACCATTACAAATGATTGAATTTTACCTTATTTTAGCGGCTGTAGGAGCAGCTACTGCAGGTATGTTCTGGAGACTGTTAATAGGAACTTTAGTAATGTTAATTGCAGGCTTCATGGGTGAAGCTGGTTACATTAATGCAACAGTTGGCTTCGTAGTAGGTATGGCTGGTTGGATTTACATTCTTTATGAAATTTTTGCTGGTGAGGCTGCACAAGCTAATACAGCAAGTAATTCAGAAGCACAAAAATCTGCATTTAATGCCATGAAATGGATTGTATCTATTGGATGGTCAATTTATCCAATCGGATATTTCTTAGGCTATTTAGCTGGTGGAACTGACGCAGCTTCACTAAATGCTATTTACAATCTTGCAGACTTCATTAATAAAATATTTTTTGGTCTAGTTATTTGGGCTGCTGCTAAGTCTGAAGCTGCTAAAGCTTAAATTTATTTTATGTAAGGAGATATTTAAAAGGGAAGTAATACTTACTTCCCTTTTTTTTTATAATTAATTCAATAGATTTTTTTAGAAATGAGTAAGATATTATTAAATAAAAAATCGCAAGAAATTATAAATACAATTGCAAATAGCCAAATATGGAATGTACTTAATAATTTTGAAACTAAAAAACTAACCCTTAATTTAGACTCAAAACTTTTAAAAAAACAACTTCTAAAAGTTGAGAAATTAATATACGACTACACCTGCGATACCTCATGGATGGGAGAATGTTCAAAATATCATCTAAATTCGGGAGGTAAAAGGTTTAGAGCTTCTCTTGCATTATTATCGGGTCAAATATTTAAATTAGATGAAGAAACCTCAATTTATGTTGCTGCTTCATGTGAATTGATACATAACGCATCACTTGTTCATGACGATTTAGAAGATAGAGACTTGATGAGAAGGGGAAGCCCATCTATTTGGAGTAGATTTGGTGACTCATCTGCAATTAATCTAGGAGATTATTTAATTTCCAGTGCTTATGAAATTTTATCCAATACTCCAGCCAAAAATGATTATAAATGTCATGCTATTAAAGAGTTTAGCATGGCTATTAAACAAGCGGTTGCAGGGCAAACAAGAGAAATACAGACTAGAGCAGATTTAAACCTTAAAATTTACGATTATGAGTCTATGGCAAGGGCAAAAACAGGAAGTTTATTAAGCTTACCAGTTAAATTGATAATGATCTTATCTGGAAAAAGCAAAGGTCTAAATTTACTTCTAAAATCAATTTATGAAGCTGGTTTGGCTTATCAAATACAGGACGATCTGTCAGACTTTATTGGTATTAAAGAAAGAGGTCTTCCAGGAAGAGATTTAAAGGAAGGTAAAATGAATGCATTAATTATGCATTATATCAATGAAGCTACCTCATCTGAAAGATACTTAATTAATCAATTTTTGAAAAAGCGTTATGATTCGATTTCAGAGGAAGAAATACTATTTTGGATTAACGCAATACAAAAAAAAGGAATTCTCGAAAAGACGATCAATTATCTTTACAATGTTGTTCATAAATCGATTAATTTATCTCTGAATACAGGACAAGAATTTCACAAAATTACAAAGTTTATTATTAAAAATACTTTGCAAAGAATTTCAAAAAAGATACTTTAAAATTTGCCTAATTTTATTAATTATTTATTATGAAAAGAGCAATTGTAATTGGTTCAGGTTTTGGAGGAATTTCAGTCTCACTTAGACTAAGAGCCTTAGGCTTTAATGTTAGCATTCATGAAAAACTTGACCAATTAGGTGGTAGAGCAAGAGTTTTCAAAAAAAGTGGATTTATCTTCGATGCTGGCCCAACAGTTATTACTGCGCCATTTTTATTTGACGAACTTTTTGAACTCTTTAAAAAAGATAGAAAAAAATATGTTAAATTTAAGCATTTAGATCCATGGTATCGGTTTTACTTTAATAATGGTAAATATTTTAATTATGGTGGAACTGTAGAAGATACAGAACGAGAAATTTCAAAATTCAATAAGCAAGATGTTCATGGATATAGAGAACTGCTTAAAGCCTCAGAAAAAATTTTCAATGTTGGTTTTACAAAGTTGTCACACGTACCCTTTGATAATTTTTTATTTATGATTAAACAGATTCCGTCTCTTTTAAAATTAAAAAGCTACTTAACAGTTTATGATTTAGTATCTAGATACATTAAAGATGAAAGTATAAAGAAAGCTTTAAGTATTCAACCTCTTTTATTAGGTGGAAATCCTTTTTCAACTACATCAATTTATAATTTGATTCATTTTTTGGAAAGAAAATGGGGGGTTCATTATGCAATGGGAGGAACGGGAGCATTAGTTAATGCGTTTAAAAAATTAATGATTGAAGAAAAAATAAAAATAAATCTCAATTCAGAAGTTTCAGAAATCTTATTTGAAAATAAAAAAGCAATAGGTATTAAATTAAAGAATGGAAAAAAAGAATTTAGCGAAATAGTAGTATGCAACGCCGACCCGGCATATGTCTATTCAAATATGATTAATGACAAAGTCTCAGGGAGATGGAATAAAAAAAAAATTAGTAAGCTCTCATTTTCGATGGGGTTATTTGTAATCTTCTTCGGCACGAAAAAAAAATATGATAATGTTGCTCATCACACAATATGGATGGGAAAAAGATACAAAGCTTTACTGGACGACATTTTTAGAAAACAAATATTAGCAAAAGATTTTAGTCTATACTTACACAGACCCACAGCTACAGATGAATCAATGGCACCGAAAAATTGCGACTGTTTTTATGTTTTATCCCCTGTCCCCAATCTACAATCTGATATTAATTGGAAAAAAAATGCCGAGGAGTATAAAAACTCTATTCTAAAAGCGTTAGAAAATACTATTTTACCTAATTTAAGAAAGAATTTAAAAGTTTGTTTTTATATGACTCCTGACGATTTTAAAAATGATTATTTATCAATGAATGGTGCTGGTTTTTCAATTGCACCTATATTTAAACAATCAGCTTGGTTTAGATTTCACAACCGTTCAGAAAATTTTAAAAATTTGTTTTTTGTTGGAGCAGGAACACATCCGGGTGCAGGTGTTCCAGGTGTAGTAAGCTCTGCTAAAGTTGTTGAAACTATATTAAAAAATCAAGATGGACTATGAATCTACTAAATTAAAAAAAAGAGGAAAAAGTTTTTTTTGGGCATCTTTATTTTTTTCAAAACGAGAACGTAAAGATATAGAAAAGTTATATTCGTTTTGTAGATATATTGATGACATTGGTGACAACGGTAAATTCAAAAAAGAAAAAGCAAAAAAACTCTTAGAATCAATTAAAAAAGATATTTTAAAAAATAGTTCAAAAAAAAAAATAATTTTTGACTTTCTTGATATTTCGCGAAAATACAATATCAATACAAAAATTCCTTTAACATTAATTGAAGGAGTTATTCTTGACCTAAAAACTGTTAATCTTAAAAAAATATCTGAACTTATAGATTACAGCTTTAAAGTTGCAGGAACTGTTGGTTTAATGATGTGTTCTATTATGAGAGTTAAAAATAAAAATCAGCAAAAACATGCCATAGAACTTGGTATAGCAATGCAACTTACAAATATATCAAGAGATGTAATAGAAGATTTAAATAATAATAGAATATATTTACCTGTAAGTGAAAGAAGCTTTAATTTTCTAAGTTTTTCAGAATTACAAAATAATCAATTAAAAAAAGAAAAATTGTCGAGAGACATTATAAAACTCTTAGATTATTCCGATACTCTTTATAAATATTCACACTACGGAATATTTAATTTACCTTTGAAATTTAGATTGCCCATATTAATAGCTGCTAATCTTTATCAACAAATTGGTATAAAGATCAGGAAAAGGCCAAAATTGATTTTGGAAAAGCGAATATATATTTCACGACTTAAAAAAATTTTAATTACAATTGGTTCTATTTTAGAATGTATTTTTAGAAAAAAAAATAATATTGGGAAAATACATCCAATTATTCACAAATTTATCGAAAACTATAAATGAGTAATAATAAATTTGATATAGTGATTGTTGGTGCAGGACTTTCTGGTCTCTGCTTAGCAGTTGAATTAATAAAAAGAACCGATAAAAAAATTTTAATTTTAGAAAAAGAAAAGGAAAAAAAAAAAGACAAGAATTGGTGTTTTTGGAATATACCTAGAAATGATTTTACAGGAAGAACTGACTTCAGTTGGGACAAAATAAAAATTAAAAACCATAATAATTCTATTATAAAAAGCTTTGATGGCATAAAATACTTGAATATATCATCAAAGAGTTTTTTTGACCAAATGCTCAAAATAATTTCATCAAATCGAAGATGCAAAATTCTATTCAATCAAAATATCAGCTCGATTAAAGAAAACTCAAAAAACATTCTTATTTCGTCAAATAATAGATCTTATCAATCTAATCTGTTATTTGATAGCAGAACGCCAAGATATCCTCGTGGAAAATTAACACAAAATTTTTTTGGAACAGAAGTAATAGCTAATAAGCCGATATTTGAAAATGATATAGCAACACTGATGGACTTTCAAAAAAATAATACAAGCATTCATTTTTTTTATTTATTACCATTTTCGAAAAAGAAAGCATTGATAGAAACCACATATTTATCACAAAAAAGATGCTCAGATACACAATATAAATCTGATATAAAAGACTATTTAATTAGAAACTATCCAAAAATAAAATTTAAATTTGGATTTAATGAATCTGGCATTATTCCAATGTTTAAAATACAAAATTCATCTACTTCAAAAAAAATTATAAAAATAGGTTTATCAAATAATTGGTCAAGAATGTCTTCAGGGTATGCTTTTCAAAATTCTTTTATTTTGAGTAAAAAAATTGTGGACTTAATTATTAATAAAAAACCACTTATTTTACATGAAAAAAAAATTACAACTTTCTTGGATAAAGTTTTTTGTAAGTATCTTGAAACTTTTCCGAGAAATGCTCCAGATTTATTTTTCATATTTTTTTCAAAATTGAATTTAAAAACAATTGTTTGCTTTTTGACTGATACTTATTCTAAAATTGAATTAATTAAAATACTAATCTCATTACCGAAATTAAGATTAATCTACTCAGTTTTATTGGCACTCAAAAATGATTAATAGATTAGAAACCAAAATACTTATTGTATCAATTTGTTTTACAATGATAATCTTATTTTACTTTGGTAATTTATTTGTTAGAGATATTAAAAATCAATTCTTATTATTTTTATTGCCTTTAGTTTGGCCAGGTTTAGCTCATGGAAGTTTGGATTTAAAAATTGCCAAAAGGATAAAATTGATTAAAAAAAAATGGGATTATCTTTATTTTTTTTTTTCATATATTTTCTTAGCTTCAAGTTTAGTTTTTATTTGGATAATTAATGCTGAAATTGCAATGTCAATATTTATTCTAGTTTCAATAGTTCATTTTGGAATGAGTGACACTTTAATTCAACAAAAAAAATTAACGTATTTTTTAGATGTATTTATTAGAGGGTCCATTCCAATTTCCATTTCCACTGTATTTTTCCAAGATGATGTTTCTCAAATATTCAGAACTTTATTTTTATCTGAAGCTTACATTGGATTAGCAATGAATGTATTTAAGTTAAACATGTTTCCTATGGTGGTTGCAGTTTTGATACAAATCTATTTTAAAAAAAAATTATATTTCGAGTCATTATATGAAATATCTATTATAAGTTTTTGTTTTCTTTTTTTTGAGCCATTAATTGCTTTTGCAATATATTTCTGTTTCTTACATTCACTAAGACACCTTTTTAATGAAAAAAAAAAATTAAACCTATCACTTTCAGAAACATTTATTCAAACTTTACCTATAACTTTAATCTCTTTTTTATCATTATGTTTTGTGTATTCTTTTATAGATTTTACCAGCACAGCATTTGAATATATTACAATTCTTTTTATTAGCTTAGCATCATTAACTATTCCTCATATGGTCTTAGTATACATTGAAAAAATTAGTAAAACTTAGATAAACTCTCACCGTTTCTAATATTATTAAACCAGATTGTTTTTTTTTCCCTAATAGCTCCATCTAGATTAATAGGAATGTTATATTTTTTATTATCTTCATTTGAGACTGTTCTAGTTTCCATACTTATTCTTAAACCTATCCCAGTGTTACTTCCGTGGATATGATGGCCGGAAAAACAAGCTATATCTCCTGGGTTAATATTTATTAAAATTTTTTCATTATCTTTGAAAATTTTTCTAGAAATTGGAGTTGAATTGTATTTTTTGTTGTTTAGATATTTCTTATAAGTCCATTCATTCGCATTATTAATTACTTCTTTTTGAAAATATTCAGGACAAATATAAAGTGTATTTTTTGATTTTAACTTTACAACAGGAAACCACCAATTAATTTGCTCTAATAAGTTAGATGCCCATGTATCTCTATGTGCATTTACAAACTTTAAATTACCCATTTTTTTTTTTTTTTTAATTAATCTTACACAAATTTGATCCACAAAAGTTTTAGATGGTTCAAATTGAATAGTTTCCAAAAAGTTCCCAAATAATTGTTTTAGGGTTACGGAAGACTTTATTTTATTTTGAAATAAAACTATTTTTTTTTCAGGAACATCCTGTATCTTTTCATTAGACTCACAGTAAATACTACTAAATTTATTTGGAAACAGGCTAGAATTATAAATATTTTTTAAAAGAAGTAATTAATAATGCGAATGAATGGACTTATAAGAAATATCTAAACAACAAAAAATACAATTCAA
>MDTB01002114.1_pt1 | contig 11632 bp, 9 predicted proteins | sample 811161 | NCBI WGS metagenome assembly MDTB01 (sample SAMN05326650, study PRJNA326480) | marine metagenome | isolation source: seawater | place: Mediterranean Sea | collected 2009
AGTATATTTCATTCGGATCAATTTCACCTGTTTCATGGTATTTTTTTAAAATTGAACCATAAGCATCAACACCAATAATTTTTACGTCATTATTTTTTTCTTTCAAAAATCTACCAATTCCCGATATAGTACCTCCAGTTCCACTGCAAGCAATTAGGTGGGTGATTTTTCCATTTGTCTGACTCCAAATTTCTGGACCAGTAGTTTGATAGTGTGCTTCAACGTTCAAATCATTGAAATATTGATTAATGTATACAGAACCTTTAATTTCGTTAGTTAAACTCTTTGCAACCTCATAATAAGACCTTGGGTCGTCAGATGATACATTTGAAGGACAAACATAAATTTCAGCGCCCAAACATTTCAACATATTAATTTTATCTTTAGATGCCTTAGAGCTTACTGCCAAAATACATTTATATCCTTTAAGTAATGAAACTAAAGCTAAGCTAAAACCAGTATTACCTGATGTTGTTTCAATTATAGTGCTACCCTTCTTTAAAATACCTTTATTTTCAGCTTGATTAAGTATATGAAGAGCAATCCTATCTTTATTAGAGTGACCTGGATTAAAACCCTCAAACTTTGTAAAGTATGTTCCTTTAAAATTTTTTGTAACCTCATTAAGTCTAATTAATGGAGTGTTACCTATAAGCTCTAAAATATTTTTGTAAGGTTTATTATTAGTAGGCATTAGATCATGGAAATAATGCACAAATTTAATTAAAAATAACTAGTAATCACATGAAAAATCTCCAATTGGAGATCCATCTGGAGTTTTAGTCTTTTCAATTGGTATATATTGATCTGGATTAGCATAAAAATCATTAATCTTCATAGCTAAAAAATCATTGAAATCAGTTCTATTTTTTTCTAAGTAAGACCTTAGATTAGATATTTTAGCATAAATTTTAGATTTTACTATATCATTTGTTTTTTTATCATTAAAAGCAATGAATAAATGATCAAGAAATAAAGACTTTATATTTTTATTTATAGATATCTCATATTCATTCATTTTATCATTATTAAAAAATGAATCTTGAATTTTAGTAAAATAATCCTCAAGTGTTAGAATGTTTTTGCCAAACATATTTTGTTGATGTATTCTGTTCATTCTTTCAGGATTAAGCATAAAAGTAAAAACATGATTTATTATTGAACTTGAAGCATTTATATAGTCAAATGCTACTCCAGTGTTTGAAACAAAATTTTCTCTTGTTCTTGGGTTAGCATATGACCTTGGACCTAACATTTCAATTAAGTTATTTGGTATTATTAAATTGCTTGGATGTATTACTCTTAGTAGGGAGTTCAATGATTTGATTTGCATCACTTTATTTACAAATCTAACTTTATTATTATCCTTGTTTTTAACAAAATATAAATAATCAATACCTCCTAGAGCTTTTGCTGTAGCCTCAATTTGATATCTATGTAACAAATAAATAGGGACCATTATATCTTCAATTCTATCGAAAGATTCTCCATCTTCTAAATTCTCTAAATCAAGATTTTTGAGTGCTTTATTTCTAATTTTTAAAAGATTGTCAAGTTCCTTATGTGGAAGATCTCCATTATCCCATAAATGAGAATATGGATTTGCACTACTTACAGGTCTTGAATCAGAATCAGAAAGAAAATATAGACCATTACTTTCTGCTTCATCTAAAATTTTATTTAACTCTTTTGATTCATCTTGCAAATTAGAAAAATCTGAATAGGCATATCTTACACTCACTTTATCCCACTCACCAATATTTTTTGCATATGCATTTTCAATATTAATTTTATCATCAACTATAGATATTTTTGGATGAGGATAGTCCATTACAGATGCTCTTTTATTAGCACTAGAAATAAAATTATGTGCAAGTCCAAGTGTATGTCCAATTTCATGAGCAGATAATTGTCTAATTCTGTCTAATGAGGTTTCAATTATTAATTTTTTATTATCATTTGCATTAGGATTATCAATTAGCCCACTAAGAATCATATAATCTTGTCTAACTCTTAAACTACCCAAACTCACCTGGCCTTTAATTATTTCACCAGTTCTTGGATCTACTACATTTGCTCCATAACTCCATCCTCTGGTTGATCTATGTATCCATTGAATTAAATTATATCTTACATCCATTGGATCAGCATCTTCTGGTAGAACCTCAATTCTAAAAGCATCTTTATATCCAGCACTTTCAAAAGCCTGATTCCACCAATTTCCGCCCTCAATTAATGCTGATTTAACTGGTTCCGGAGTCCCATTATCTATATAATATACAATGGGTTCAACCGGTTCACTAATCTCTTTATCTGGATATTTTTTATTTAACCTATGTCTAACTATGAATCTCTTCTCAAGTTTCTCATCTATAGGGGTTGAATAATCATAAACAATAAATGGATAACTACTAGTTCTTGGATCAAATTTTCTTTTTTTAAAGTTATCATCTGGTAGTTCTACAAAAGAATGATGTTGATTAACGGTAACATTTGAAGCTGAAGGAGTTACACTTCTGATCTGATTTCCTAAAGGATTACCAGTAAAAGTTAAAATAACATCAAATTCAATATTTTTAGGAAAAGCCTTAGTCCTACTTAGCTCAATAGATGACATGGATTTATTTAGTGCATAATTGCCTGAATTAGAAAATTTTAATCTTTGCGCTACACCATGAGTATCATTAATTAATAAAGGGCTTAAATCAATAATATATTTGTTATTTTTTTCCTCAATTATATCAAAAGAAAATAGAATAGACCTTGCAAAAGCTTCTTCAACTGCCTTGTTTTCTAATTTATTATTTGAATTTGATACATACCTAGTATTGGGTTGTATCAGAAAAATCTTATTTCCTCTTTTTGTAAAAAATACTAATCTAGAATCACCTAATTGCCCTCTATCTAAACCTAAATCATTGTTTCCAACACCACGACTCAATGAATTTATATATAGGAATTCTTTATCAAGATTAGTTATTTCTAGATGTACTTTTCCTGAATCTTTACTATAATAAAAATTCATAAATCCTTTAAATTCAATATTTTGACAAAAAATAGAGTTATAAAATAAGATTGTAATTAAAAGTATTTTTTTCATGTGTAAATTTTTAGAAATATAATTTTTTTTTTCCAAATCATATAATTAATTTAAAACATGTTTTCCAAAGAAAATTTGAAAGGAATTAAAAAACGTATTGATACGTTAAGGGGGTTTCTTTGACTTAGAATCAAAAGAATCTAAACTTTCTAGTTTAGAAATAGAAGCTTCTGATCCTAGCTTCTGGACAAATCCCAAAGATGCAGAAAAAGTTGTAAAAGAAATTCAGCAAATAAAATCTTACATATCTGAGTTTAATTTTTTAATTACCAAGTACGATGATATTACAGTTCTAAATGAATTTTTTTTAAATAAAGAGATTACTGAAAAAGAGATAAACGAGTCATACAAAGAGTTAGGGGTACTTGTTGAAGATATGGAATTTAAAATGATGCTCAGTAAGAAAGAAGATTCGATGGCTGCAATTCTTCAGATTACAGCAGGAGCTGGTGGAACTGAATCTTGTGATTGGGCTGAAATGCTTTTCAGAATGTATTTGATGTGGGGTGAAAAAAATAACTTTAAAATTAAAGAACTTAATAATCAGCCTGGTGATGTTGCTGGAATAAAAACTGCTACACTACAAATTGATGGTGATTTTGCTTTTGGTTGGCTAAAAGGAGAAAATGGTGTTCATAGATTAGTAAGAATATCACCCTTTGACAGTAATGCTAAAAGACATACATCTTTTGCATCTGTTTATGTCTATCCTCTTGTTGATGATTCAATTGAAATTGTAATTAATCCTTCTGACTTATTATGGGAAACAATGAGATCTGGAGGAGCTGGAGGGCAAAGTGTAAACAAACTTGAGACTGCTGTTAGACTTAAACATAAACCTACTGGAATTACTGTTGAAAACTCAGAAACAAGGTCACAATTAGACAATAAACAAAAAGCACTTATGCTTCTAAAATCTCAACTTTATGAAATTGAAATTCAAAAAAATAACGAGGAGAGAAAAAAAATTGAGGAATCTAAGAAAAAAATTGAATGGGGATCACAAATAAGAAATTATGTATTACACCCATATAAAATTGTAAAAGATGTTAGAACAGGATATGAGTCAGGAAATACAGAGGCCATTCTTAATGGAGAACTTAATGATTTTTTAAAGTCATATCTTTTAAAAGATAGTTAATTAAAATGGAATATCTTCTTCTTCATCTTTATTAGAAGGCTCACTAAAGTCACTTAACTTATTATCTGTATTGAGCTTTGACTGAAATTCAAAGGGAGAATCAAAACTATCAATATCCTCAAATTTACCAAGGTTAGCAACGAATTTCAACTTAATTGAATCCAAAGCACCATTTCTATGCTTTGCTACAATAAATTCACCTTGACCTTCAGATGGGGTTTTCATATCATCGTCCCATTCTGTAATTCCATAATATTCTGGTCTATATAAGAAAGAAACAATATCAGCATCTTGTTCAATTGCACCTGACTCTCTAAGATCAGATAGTATTGGTCTTTTAGTACCACCTCTTGTTTCAACAGCTCTTGATAACTGAGAAAGGGCAATTACAGGAATATTTAGTTCTTTTGCTAAAGCTTTTAAATTTCTAGAAATTGTAGAAATTTCCTGCTCTCTATTACCTGCTTTATTTGAAGATCCTATATTCATAAGCTGAAGATAATCTATGATGATTAACTTTATACCATGAGAAGAGGCTAACCTTCTAGCTTTTGCTCTTAGCTCAAAAATTGTTAAAGCTGCACTATCATCAATATATAAAGGTGCAGATTCAAGATCAGAAACCTTGATGTTTAATTGCTGCCATTCATGATCTGCAAGTTTTCCAGTTCTAAGTTTATCAGAAGATAGTCCAGTTTCAGATGATATCAATCTTGTTATAAGCTGAACTGATGACATTTCTAGAGAAAAAAAAGCAACAGGAATTTTCTTTTGAACAGAAACATTTCTTGCCATAGAAAGAGCAAGAGCAGTCTTACCCATACCAGGTCTAGCAGCTACAATGACTAGGTCACTGGGTTGCCATCCTGATGTTAATCTGTCAAGCTTTTCAAAACCAGTTGAAACACCACTCAAGCCCTCCTGCTTTGAAATTTCTTCAATTCTATTTTTAGCTTGTATTACAAGATTTTGAGCAGTTTCAGAACTTCCTTTTATATTATTTTGTGCAATATCATATAGTTTAGATTCTGCTTCATCAAGCAAATCAATAACATCAGTGCTCTCGTTATAAGACTTTTGAATTATTTCATTAGAAATTGAAATTAATTTTCTTTGAATAAATTTTTGTTGTACTATTCTAGAATGATACTCAATATGAGCCGATGAAGAAACTTTTTGAGAAAGACTAATTAAGTAAAAATCACCACCTATTATTTCAAAATTATTATTCTTTTTTAAATCAGCTGAAACAGTCAATAAATCAATTGGCTCAGACTCCCTAAATAATCTTTGTATTGATTCATAAATAAGTTGATGAGATTTTTTGTAAAAAACTTCTGGGGATAGAATGTCAATAATTTCATTTACTCCTTTTTCGTCAATAAGCATTGCTCCAAGAACCGCCTCCTCTAAATCAATAGCTTGAGGAGGTATTTTACCATCTGACAGGTTTACTATTGATTGGTTTTCGCTTTCATAGATTTTCAAAGGGTTTGTTTTCTCCATAGGGTAAATGTAGGAAAAACAACTTTCTAGTGTAAAAAAATTAATAGGTTATTTAATATAATGTATGAACAAAAATATTGTTAATAAGTAATAAAATTTGTTAATATTGAGCTCAACCTTTAAAATTACCAATCTTTACAAATTTTTTTCTTCTATTGCTAATCATTTTTTCTAAATTCATAGAGCTAATTTGTTTCTTAAAAGACACTATATTCTCTTTAACTGTTTCGAATGTTTCTTCGGGATCATAATGAGCTCCACCCAGGGGTTCATTAATAATTTTATCAATCAACTTATTTTTAAACATATCAGTTGCTGTAAGTTTTAAAGCATCTGCAGCTAATTCTTTATATTCCCAACTTCTCCACAATATCGAAGAACATGATTCAGGAGAAATAACAGAGTACCATGTGTTTTCTAGCATTAAAATCTTATCACCAACTCCTATACCTAAAGCTCCCCCCGATGCACCTTCTCCAATAATTATACATATAATTGGAACTTTAATATTCATCATCTCATAAATATTTCTTGCTATTGCTTCACCTTGACCTCTTTCTTCAGCTTCTAGACCCGGATAAGCACCAGGAGTATCAATTAAAGTAACAATTGGAATATTAAATTTTTCAGCTTTTTTCATTAACCTTAAAGCCTTTCTATATCCTTCTGGATTAGCCATTCCAAAGTTCCTGTATTGTCTAGTTTTAGTATTATAACCTTTTTGAGTTCCAATAAACATATATGATTCATTATTTATTTTACCTAAACCGCCAATCATGGCTTTATCATCTTTAACATTTCTATCCCCATGTAATTCTAGAAACGAATCACCACAAATATGTCTTATGTAATCGAGAGCGTAGGGTCTGTTTGGGTGTCTTGATAGCTGTACTCTTTGCCAAGAAGTAAGGTTAGAATATATATTCTTTTTAGTATCAACTAGCTTCTTTTGAAGTAAATTATAAGTTTTAGTTACATCTACATCACTTTCATTTTCAATAGATTTACACTTATTTATCTGATCAATTAAATCTTTAACAGGTGTTTCAAAATCTAAAAATTCCATTTTTTTTCTTCAAATATAAATTAATTATATATTCTACCTTAGAGATTTTCTTGCTAAAAAAATAGCAATTGTTGAAAAAAACAATAGTATACCCCAAGATGCAATAGCAGGAGAAAAATTTGACTTTATAACTAATACACCTAAAATTTTATCTAAAAAAATATACAGAAATCCAATAGAGACACCAATAGCCAAATTAGAACCGGTTCCACCTCTTCTTTTGAATGAAGATACAGATAGAGCAATAAGAGTTAGAACAAAACATGATAAAGGAATTGTATACCTTTTATGTCGGACCAATAAGTGTGAGTTAATTAATGGTGATCCAGCGGTTTTCTCATACCTAATTAGCCTATTTAGCTCAAAAAAATTAAGAGTTTCTGCAAGATAGTTTAAAGGTGCTAGGTCATCTATATCAAAGTCTAATATAGTATCTTTTCTAGTTACTCTTTTAATTCTATCCCCTTCTTTGGTAATTATTCTTTCTACATAATTTGTTAATCTAAAAATAGAGTCGTCCCACCTAATTGTATTAGCTGTTATTTTATGACTTAAAGTAAAACCATCAAAATTTTCCAATGTAAAATTTAATGCCCTTTTTCTTTTAACATCGAAAGAGCTAGCGTATATATACTCATTATCATTTATTTGTTTAAAGATTCTTGAGCTATTAGTAATTTCCTCGCCTTTTACTTTTTGAGAAACAAACTCATTATAGTTTTTGTTTGAGTTTGGCACTATAAACATTACAGATACAATAGCAAAAATTACAACAACCAAAGATGATATTAAATAAGGCTTAGAAAATCTTTTAAATGAAATACCCGAAGATAAAATAGCAGTAATTTCTGCATCATTAGCTAATCTTGATGTAAACCAAATAACAGCTAAAAAAAGAAATACTGGATAAAGTTGACTTCCAAAATACCAAATAAAATCTATGTAATACATAAATATTAAATCAAAAGGTATTTCATTTTCTCTAAACTTATCTATCTTTTCTGCAAAGTCTACCATTATACCGATAGGTATAAAGAGACCAAACATAACAAGAAATGTCCCCAAAAATTTTTTAATAATATACTTATCTAGAATCCTCATTTATTCAAAATTAGAAAAGTAATTAAGAAGTATTAGATATTGTTAACTATTTACATAGAATTTATGATAAAAAGGATTTAAAGAATTTTGAAACTGAATTCTATAACGCTACATTTATAGAAAATGAATGAAGATTTAAAAAAACTTTCTCAACAAGTAAGAAGAGACATACTTAGGATGGTTCATTCAGTAAATTCCGGACATCCTGGAGGTTCTCTAGGTTGTGTTGAATTCTTTGTAATACTTTATAAAAAGATTCTTAAAATTAATGCTGAAAGTGATATAAATGATGTATTTATTCTTTCTAACGGTCATATTTCTCCTGTGTATTATAGCATTTTAGCTAGAACTGGTCATTTTGAATTAAAAGAATTAAATACATTTAGAAAGATTAATTCAAGACTTCAGGGTCATCCAACTAATCATGATGGCTTACCAGGAATAAATATATCCTCTGGTTCTCTTGGGCAAGGATTATCTGTAGGTGTTGGAGTAGCATTATCAAAAAAGTTAAATAAAGACGATTCTACAGTATTTGTTCTAACTGGTGACGGAGAGCTTCAAGAAGGACAAAATTGGGAGGCATTTATGTTTGCATCGGCAAAAAAAGTTGACAATATTATTGTTACTGTTGACTGTAATGGACAACAAATAGATGGTGCTACTGAAGATGTCTTAGATTTAGGAAATTTAAAACTTAAGCTTGAAGCCTTTGGATGGGGAGTTTTTGAAATAAATAACGGAAACTCATTAGAGGAAATTAACAAAGTAATGATTGATGCTAAAAATAACCTAGGTAAAGGCAACCCATTAGTAATCTTAATGAAAACCATAATGGGTAATGGAGTAGATTTTATGATGCATACTCATAAATGGCATGGAATAGCCCCAAATGACGAAGAGTTAGAAATTGCATTAAATCAAAATCCTGAAACTTTAGGGGACTATTAATATGAGTAGCTACAAAAATCAAGGAGATAAAGATACAAGATCTGGATTCGGTGAAGGTCTTACAGAACTTGGTAGAAAAAACAAAGATGTTGTTGCACTTTGTGCCGACTTAACTGGTTCTTTAAAAATGGATGCTTTTGCCAAAGAAAATCCGGATAGATTTTTCCAGGTTGGAATAGCTGAAGCTAATATGATAGGACTAGCTGCAGGTCTATCTATTGGTGGAAAAATTCCTTTTACAGGAACTTTTGCAAATTTTTCTACTGGTAGAGTTTATGATCAAATCAGACAATCTGTTGCATATTCAAATAAGAATGTAAAAATATGTGCTTCTCATGCAGGAATTACCTTGGGTGAGGATGGTGCAACTCATCAAATCCTAGAAGATATTGGACTAATGAAGATGCTTCCTGGAATGACTGTTATTAATACATGTGATTTTAATCAAACTAAACTTGCAACAATTGCAATAAGTGAATTTGACGGGCCAGTTTACTTAAGATTTGGAAGGCCTAAAGTTTCAAACTTCACTAATATAAACGAAGATTTTGTTATCGGTAAAGGTCAATTATTAAAAGAGGGTGACGACATAACAATCGTAGCAACTGGTCATCTTGTTTGGGAATCTATCCAGGCTGCAAATGAATTAGAGAATAATGATATTAAATGTGAAGTAATTAATATTCATACCATTAAACCTATAGATGAAGATATAATATTAAATTCAGTAAGTAAAACTGGATGTATAGTATCTGCTGAGGAACATAATATTTATGGTGGGCTTGGAGAGAGTGTTTCAAGGCTTTTAAGCTCAAAGTTACCTACTCCTCAAGAATTTGTAGGAACTAATGACACTTTCGGTGAATCTGGAAAACCAAGTGAACTAATGATTAAATATGGACTTAATAAGAATTCAATAATTAATGCCTGTAAAGAGGTAATAAAAAGAAAAAAATGAGATTAATGTTTCTTCTACTTTTATTTTCAACAACTGTTATAGGTCAAGGCAGTCTTGGGGTTAGTTTTGGACTAAATGATGATAATTTTGGATCAATAACAGATTTACAAAATAAAATTGAAAATTATAATCTAGACATAAAAAATTCAACTGGATTTCATTTTGGAGTTTTTTCAGAAATTGATTTGATTACTTTCTTCATTAGACCAGAGCTTAATCTAATTTTTTCAAAATCTAAAAATGCTTCGGCAATTCAATCTAATAATTTAATTCAAATAGCTGATCATTCATATAAATCTACTGATATTCAGATGCCTATTATTTTTGGATATAAAGTTTTGGGACCAGTAAGTGTTTTTTGGAGGACCATCTTTTAAATACAGTCTGTCAAATTCTAGTAATTTTGATTTAGATGAAATTAAAGACAAATATTCAGTTGGATTATTACTTGGAACAAGATTTAAGATTAAGTCTATTAGTTTGGGATTTAGATATGAAAGAGGTCTGAATCAAAAAGAAATAAAAATAATTAATGCTAATGGGATTGAATTAAATGATTCAAACGTAGACTTAACAACAAATAAAATATCTCTAAATATTTCATATGATATACCATATGGATTATTCAGAAAAAAGAATTAGTTATCTATATCTAAATAGTCAGGTATTCCGTCATTATCAGTGTCGTCGATTATTCCATCATTATTTTTATCAAGTTCATTTTTTGTTAAAACCCCGTCATTATCATCATCTACATCATACATATTCCATAACCTATCGCCGTCAGTATCATCTTGGAAAGGAATCCCATCTCCATCTATATCTTCATAAATTGATAATATTCCATCATTATCATGATCTGTATCAGTATAAGTCATTAATTTAACAGAAAAGATTAAGGGAGAGTATTCAGGAATAGCAGATGATGTTTGTGAATCAAAATATGCTATACCTGAAGGCATAAAAAATAATCCAACGCCATAATCTTGATAAGAAATTGAACCATCCTGGTTCTGAACATAAGAACCTGATTTTAATTCTGAAACACCTTCTCTAAAGCCAGGTAGTGAATTGGCTAAATCTAACCAAACTGGAAATGATCTTTGATCGAAAGTATTTCCATCTAATAGAGAACCTTTGTATGCAACATAAACTGAATCAGTTATCACTGGATTACTTTTTTCCCCTTCTCTAACAATTAAATAGTATAAATTATGAGGTACTAGGTCTCCATTAGAATCAGTTACATTGACAGTTTTTAAACTTACCATGTCATACAAAGAAAGCTTGGAAGAATTTGAGGAATCTAATGTATCTAGTCTAACTTTAAAGTCAGATTTAAGACTAAGCTGATCATAGTTGTAAGTATGAGTTTTGAGGTAATTAACTATTAAGTCATTGTCAACTATAACTTGCTCTGAATATTCTCTTGCAACTGGAAGATCATCAGTGTCCTTATCACAGCTGTGAAATATTATAATTGATAAGAATAAAATTAAAAAGGTATTTCTCATATTTGATGCGAATATACAATTTTACTTTCTTTAAATAAAGAGTTATATATTTGATTAACTATGGACTCTAAAAATTTAATTTTTAATAATAAAGACATTCATAATAAAATAAAGAGAATTTCTTTAGAGGTTTATGAAGAAGTATTTAATGATAAAAAATTGACAGTTTTTGGCATATCAAAAAACGGATATGAAATTGCAAAAAAAATTAAATATTTTCTCGAAGAATACACAAATTTAGAGATTAACATTTATAAAATTGATATTTTAAAAAGAGATAAAAGCGATGAAATAA
>MDTB01052866.1_pt1 | contig 11632 bp, 16 predicted proteins | sample 811161 | NCBI WGS metagenome assembly MDTB01 (sample SAMN05326650, study PRJNA326480) | marine metagenome | isolation source: seawater | place: Mediterranean Sea | collected 2009
AAACTAATGATCATGTCCATCGTGTCCGCCTGACCCTAAATACATAATGTATTGGAATATGAACTGATTGTCTACTATGTTAGGTTGTGGGGTTTCGTGATTAAACTGAAGTCTAATTACAGCGGAGGAATCAAAATTCCATTCTGACATTACAGAATATGCCGTAGGATCATTATTACCAGAATCCAATGCACTATCTACTAATCCAGTTGGAGTAGAGGCAGCTAATAACTCACTATACCTAAAACCTAAACTTAGGTTATCATTAAACTGATTAACAAAAGCAATATAATAACCACTATCATTATCGTCAAAACCTATTGCACCAGTAGACTCTTCACTATCCTCAAAGGTTCCATCTTGATTTCTGTAAAAATATTCAGCACTAATCTTAAATTTACTATCAGTATTATATGAATTTTCGTAATCTAAATTTATAATTGACAAATCACTATCACCGCTAAATGTAACATTATCCTCGTTGCTTACTCTAGCATTAGGTGTTTTGGACTTTCCTGATAAATGATAGGCATTAAATGCTATTTCTTCTGAACTAGAAATATTAAAATTTGATTTATAAAAAACGGACCAAGCATCACTTCCATGTCCTTCACTACCAGCAGTGTTGCCGAATGGAAAATCTTCACCTCTAAAAATACCAAAACCTACTTCACTTGTTCCTCCAAGTAAATATGATGCCTCTAGTCCATCATCATTATATGCCTTGTTTAAAAATACCCTGTAAGGCAAAGGTCTGTCAGCGAAATCATCTGCATGAGCATGCTGAGGATTTAGAGTTCCAACATTCCAAAAAGCTCTTCCAAATTTAAAAAAAGCATTATTTAAAAGACTACCTTCTAAACTTTCTACATAAGCTTCTTCTAATTCTATTTTGTCAGCTCCATCTTCCCTTACTATAGCAGCTGTTAAAGAACCACTAAATTTATCTCCAATATCTGAGTTCATAATTAATTCTGATTCACCTATTTGAAGTCCCTCTCTGCCTCTTTCTCCTTCATGAGCAGTTCCAAAACCTTTAGGTGCAACTTCACCACTTCTTGAAAAGGAAGTATATTTACCATTTAATACAGCTTCTATGTTAAAACTGCTCTCTTCACTATGACCTTCATGACTATCATTAGAGTCTTTACTTTCAGAAGCATGTTCCTCATGGCCATCTTTTTCATGTTCTAATTTTTCAATTTTAGCTTCTAACTCTTCAATTTTATTTTCATAAATTTCTCTAATTTGTTTAAATTCGTTTTTTAAATCTAATACTTCTTTATTAATATCAGCACTTAAATTTTTGATAAAAAATAATGCCAATAAAATAAATAATAATTTTTTATTCATTTTAACTCCAGTTTTGATTATTTATAGTTATTGTTATTATATTGATAAAAATAAATATCATTAATGCAATAATATTGCAATAGTGTAAATAATATATTGATAATTTTTTATTTTGTATTACTTTTAAATTATGAAACCAATAAATACTGAAGAATTATTGAATTATTGTTTAAAACACAAAAAATCTTTAACTCTATCTAGAACGCTAGTAATAAAAACATTATCCAAGCATTCAAAACCAAAATCAGCATATGATTTACAAGAAGAAATCAATAAAATAGAAGATACTAATTTAAATATATCGACTATTTATAGGGTTTTAGAGTTCTGGATGAAATTAGGACTCATACATAAAATTGTAGCAATAAATAAGTTTTTAATATGTCTTTCTCCCAATGAAAAGCATACTCATATGCTAAACTTCTGTACTATCTGTGAAAAAGTAGTTGAAACTTGTAGTCAGAGAATGGGTTTAAATTTAAAAAAAAGCACACAAAAACTTAATCTTTCTTTTAACAATACTCACCCTGTAGAAATACCTGTTATTTGTTCCAATTGTAGTTAATGGAACATATTTTAGAACATTATTTATATAGTTACTCAGCTAATTTAAGAGGTTTTGTTTTTGGTTTTTTTCACGCAGCAATAATGATCCTAGGTTATTATACCGGATGGAGTATAAATAGACTTTTGAAAATTATATCAAATGGTTATATCGCAGGAGTTTTTGGAGCAGCTTTATCTCATGTTGTAGCAGACGTTATTGCTAGTTTCTTAGATCCTCATATTAGAAAAATGGTATTAGGGATAGTTATTGGAGGAATAATACCTCTGTTTTTTATTCCTTTGCTTGAAAATTTTGTTGTAAAAAGCAATCATCATATTGTTACCGGAGACCACGAAGATATAAAAAAAGACCTCAAGAGTCATAAAAATAATTAACTTAAGGAGACCATTATGAAGATTTTTATATATTTAATTTTGCTATTTAACCTTTCTTGTTTTGCAGAAGATGATCACCACGATCATGAACACCATCATCATGAAGAAGAAAATAAAAAAAACAAAAAGTCTCTAAGTGCTCATGAACATGGTGTAAGTGTTTTAAATATAGTTCAGGATAAGGATAAAATTGTTTTTGAATTTGAGATGCCCGGCTTTGACGTAGTTGGATTTGAATATAAAGCAAAAAAAAAAGAAGATGTAAAAAAAGTAAAGAATGCATTAAATACTTTATCAGATTATAAAAACTTGATAGTTATTGCTAATAAAGCAAACTGTGAAGAAAAAGAAAGTTCAGCTAAAGTTATTAATGAAGGTTCTCATTCGGAATTTTTAAGTAAATATGTTTTAAGCTGTAAAAATATTTCTTCAATAAAAAATATTAAGATTATGTTTTTTGATAGTTTTAGATTTAGTAAAAAACTTGATATTAATTTAGTTGCTAACAATAAAAAGCTTTCTAAAATGATTGATAGAGAAAATAACAATTTTAAGGTGGAGGGTTATTTTAAAGATTAATATTTAATGAATAATGCACTAGAAATAAAGAACTTATTATTTAAATGGAATAATCAAGATAACTTTTCTTTAAAAATAAAAAACCTCTCTATTAAACGTAATAAAAAAGTTATTATGTTTGGTGAAAGTGGTTCTGGAAAATCAACTTTGTTAAATTTAATAAGTGGGATATTGTCTCCTATTTCAGGAACAATAATAATTAAAGACACAATAACAAATAACTTATCCTCTAATAAAAAAGATGCATTTAGAGCTAATAATATTGGAGTAATATTTCAACAATTAAATTTGTTAGATTATATTTCACCTATTAATAACATTTTGTTACCTTGCTTTTTTACAAACTTCAAAAAAAAGAATAAAAATTATTTTTATAACAGAGCATTTAACTTAGCCAGCAAATTAGACCTAAAAAAAAATATATTATTGCAAAGAAATTCAAGCCAGTTATCTTTAGGACAAAAGCAAAGGGTAGCAATTATTAGGGCTGTTATTAATAAACCATTTTTGATAGTTGCTGACGAACCAACGTCTGCTTTAGATAATAGAAACAAAGAAAACTTCTTAAACTTATTAGTAAATATTTGTGAGACTGAAAAAATTACTTTGCTTATGGTCAGTCATGATACTTCTTTAAAAAAATATTTTGATTCTAATATAACTTTAGAAAGAATAGTAAAAAAATGAAAATACTAATTAATTTAGCTTTTCAATCTTTATTTAATAGAAAAGTTACTGTATTTTTAACTATAATATCCTTGACAGTATCTATAGTTTTATTTCTTTCTATAGATACATTAAGATTAGGTGCTAAAAAAAGCTTTTTTGGAAATGTAAAGTCTGGTGACTTAATATTGGGCTCAAGATCTGGTGAGATTCAACTATTACTTTATTCTTTATTTCAAATTGGAAGTCCTACTAATAATATTAGCTGGGAAAGTTATAAAGAAATATCAAAAAAATCTGAAATAGATTGGATAGTTCCTATTTCTTTAGGTGACAGTCATAAACAATTTAGAGTTATGGGAACAACAAAAGAATATTTCGAAAGATACTCTTATCGAAAAAGTAAAAAGCTTCAATACCAATTTGGGACACACTTTCAAAACACATTTGATGTTGTAATTGGCAATGACGTAGCTAAGATATTAAATTATAAGTTAGACGATAGTATTATTGTCGCTCATGGAATTGGATCTCAGTCCTTACATGACGAATTTCCTTTTAAAGTTAAAGGAATTTTACAAAAAACTGGTACTTCATTAGATAGACTAGTATTAGTAAGCCTAGAAGCATTAGAAGCAATTCACAAAGATTGGAAGGCTGGCTCAAAAATACCAATTAAAGGTACAAATAATAAAAAGAATTTTACAGAGCAGGATTTAATTCCTAAAGAAATTACTGCTGCTATTATAAAATTAAAATCACCAATCACTATATTTAAAGTTCAAAGAGAAATTAATGATTATGAATATGAACCTTTGCAGGCTATTATCCCAGGGATAGTACTTACTAAACTATGGCAAATAGTTTCGGTTACTGAAAACATTATGCTTGCAATTTCTGCAATGGTTATAGTAAGTGCTTTAATTGGATTAATTGCTATATTGTATTCAACATTAAACAATAGGAGAAGGGAAATGGCTTTACTTAGAATTGTTGGAGCATCTCCTAAAACCATATTTAGTTTATTATTATTAGAAGCATTAATTATTTCTTTTTTAAGTATAGTTTTTTCTATTATTTTAACACAATTACTAAACTTTTTTCTTTTTCCGATATTAGATAATAAGTATGGTATTTATTTAGAAAATAACTTTTTATTATTAAAAGATTTTTATTTTTTTCTAATAGTGTTACTTACTGCAGTAATTGTGAGTATATTTCCAGCTTTACAGGCATATAAAAACTCTATAAATGATGGTATATGAATAAAAAGTATTATTTTAAAAAAATGTTTTATTTAATGAAAACAATATTAATAATTACAACCATCTTTTTTATTAACTCTTTTTCCTATTCAAAAGAAACAGCTAACTTAAAGTGGTTAGAGTTAGTTCCTAAAAATGCTTATAGTTTTGTTCCTGAAACTGGTGTTACAGAAGAAATGTGGGAGGATGAAATTTTTTTAAAGAAAGTTGAAGAAGCAGGGCTATTAATTAATAATAATATTTTAGGAAAAAAGATTAGAATTGATGGGTTTATGGTGCCTTTAGATTTTGATTATGGAGAAGCATTAACAGTAGAAGAGTTTGTTTTAGTACCAGATGCGGGTATGTGTATTCATGTGCCTCCTCCACCACCAAATCAAATGATTTTTATAAAACTTAAGAAGCCTGAAAAAGTTAGGTATATGTTCCAACCGATTGCAGTTGAAGGAGTTTTAAAAAATACTCCTCCGATAAAAGATGTCTATAATAGTATATATGAATTGACTGCAGATAAATTAGAAGATATAGAATTTGAAGATTTAAATTACTAGTCTTTTGCTAATTCGTCAATTATGGGACAATCTGGTTTTTCATTACCAGGGCATTTATTAACTAGCCATTCTAAAGAAATTTTCAAATTTTGAAGTTCCTTAATTTGTAGCTTTAAGTCATTTAATTTTTTTTTTGCTATTTCTCTCACCAGCGAGCTTTGTCTAGTATTATTTTCAAATAATTTAATTAATTCTTTACATTCTTTGAGTGAAAACCCTAAGTTTCTAGCTCTTACTAAAAATTTTAATTTATCATAGTTTTTTTCATCATAAACCCTGTAATTATTTTCTAGTCTATCAGACTTTATAATTCCCAAATCCTCATAATGCCTAATCGTCCTAGTAGTTATATTAAGTTTTTTTGCAACTTGTTGAATAAACATCTTGACCTTTACGTTAGGGTATACTTTATATTATATTTATGATTTTTTGTAAAGCAAGTTTTTTAGGTTTTTTTTTACTGTTTTTTGCTTTTTTAAGTAGTATTTATGCAAGACCAATTTCATATGCAGATAGCTGGACTTTTATGACTTATAACAATTATGATAGTCATTCAATTTTAATGCATTATTCTCCTACAAGTAAATATTCTATTGGTTATAAATCAGAATATTGGCAGAATAAAGAATACTTCCTAAATTCTATAAATTTAAACTATCTAGTTAAAAGAATTAATAAAAAATATTCACAGGCTAATTTATATTTTAAGTCTGGTTTAGGAATAATGTCATCTGACTTTGAAGATTATCAAGATAAAAATGAATTAGCTGGTCACTTTGAAATTGCCACAGATTGGGAAACAAGAAGATATTTTGTTTCCTATTTTAGCAAAGCTGTAAAATCTAAATCAATAGATAGTACGTATATGCAACATGCTAGATTAGGAATAGCACCTTATATTGCTGGATATGGAAAATTGCATACATGGTTGATGTATGAGTTAAAGCATATGCCTGAAATGAAAAATACTACATCATCTGGGGCAATATTAAGATTATTTAAATCTACAAATATGGTGGAATTAGGAATAGATCAAAGCGAAAACTTAGCTTTTAATTTTATAAAAAGATTTTAAAGAAAGGAAAAAAAATGAAAATATTACTGAGTTTAATTATTTTATTAATATTCAATTCAATTAGTTTTGCTTCTAATTGCCATGACGGAGATCATGCAGTTGGACATAGCCATGAAGATAACAAAGTAACAGGATTATCTAGTGGAAAAAAATCTGATAATATTATTGATGTTGCTGCTAATGGAATGGTTTGTGATTTTTGCGCCCAGGCTATTGAAAAAGTTTTCATGAAAAGAGCAGAGGTACAAGGTATCAATGTTGACCTCGAAAACCAAAAAGTAGTTATTTATTTAAAAGAGAATGCTGTAATTGAAGATACGGAAATTGTAAAACTATTTGAAGAGTCAGGTTACAGTGTGGATAATATCAATAGAACCAGTTAGAAAATGAGACCTATTTCTAGTAAAAATCTACTTCTCCCCTCACTCTCGCTTTTTACTAGTCTAGGGACTTTATTTTGTTGTGCACTTCCTGCTCTTTTTGTAGTTTTAGGAGCAGGAGCTGCACTGGCTGGGTTGCTTTCTAATGCACCTTTCTTAATAGTGCTATCTAAATACAAAATACTATTATTTCTTATATCTGGTTCACTAATGACTTTAAGTGGTTATTTAATATGGCGCAGCCGAAATGCACCTTGTCCTGCTGACCCTTTGAAAGCTAGAGCTTGTAAAAGACTTAGGATAGCTAGTCTGGTAATTTACTTTTTTTCAGTAACTATTTATGCAATAGGGTTTTTCTTTGCATTTATTATTACAAAAATAATGTAATTTTGCTTTACACAAAAGATTGTAGTAATAGACTTCTATTATGTTGCAACAAGCTTTTGACTTTAAAAATGAAAGTGACTGTCTTTATAAAATTTTAGATGATTTACCTGAATCTGATTTAGAAAGAAAAACACAATTCAAAGAATGGTCTTTTAATACTATTATAAGACATCTTCACGTTTGGAATTATGCAGCAAATATAGCACTATCAAACGATGTTGAATGGAAAAAGTTTTCTGATGATTTAAAAGATAATTTTAATAATGGAAAAAGCTTAAATGACTTTGAAAATAATTTTTCTAATCATCTTAGGGGGAAAAAACTTTTAGAAAAATGGAAAAGTTCGTATTTAGTAATAACTGATAAATTTAAAAGTGAAGACCCTAAAAAAAGAGTAAAGTGGATTGGCCCTGATATGAGTGTGATTTCATCAATTAGTGCTCGGCATATGGAAACTTGGGCTCACGGTCAAGCTATTTTTGACTCCTTAGGGATAAGACGTAAAAATGAAGATAGAATACTTAACATAGTAATTATAGGTAATAATACTTTTAACTGGTCATACAAAGTAAACAAATTAGATGTTCCTAAACAAGCTCCTTATTTAAAACTAACCTCTCCTTCAGGAGAATTATGGGAGTTTAATAATAAACAAAATACAAATTATATTGAAGGTAAAGCAGAAGAGTTTTGCCAAGTAGTCACCCAAGTAAGAAATATACAAGATGTCAATTTAACTGTTATAGGTTCAATATCAGAAAAATGGATGTCTATAGCACAATGTTTTGCTGGCAAAGCTGAAATTCCTCCTAAACCAGGAACAAGGAGAATAAATTTAGGCTAGTAAAATGACATTCAAATATATCTTAGACTTTTTTATTATAATGTATTTTCAAGAGCATTAAAAAAAGTTTTAAAATCCTCTATATGTGGTAAATGTCCTATATTATCTAAATTGATTATGTTTATTCTTGGGTTGCGTTTTTTTACTTGTTTACCTAACCTGTCATATCTACCTAATTCATAATCAACATTTTTTCTTTTCCAACCACGGCCTGGACCAGTTCTATCTCTAGTGCCAATAATGATAGAAACAGGTACTAAAAAGTTTTTAAATTCTTCTATAACAGGTCCCGTGAATATCATATTATATGCAAGTGCACTTACCTTAGCCAAAATTTGATGGTCTTGACTATTAATCCATCCAACTAAAGGCAAAGTTAATGCTTCATACCTTTTATTCCATTCACCATCATAATAGTATTTTCTTTGATAATTAATAATATTTTCAGGCTTTAATTTTAATTCATTTTTATAAAAAAAATTTATATCCTTATACTCTACATATTTTAAATAATTTTCTAAACCAATTGGATTTACTAAAGTTACTTTTTCAGTTAAATCTGGATATAGTAATCCAAATCTTGAGGCTAACATACCTCCCATTGAGTGTCCCACTACATAGGTAGATTTAATGTTAAGAGAAACTAATAAATTTTTTGTGTTATTGGCCAAAGCTTCAAAACTATATTGATAATCTGTAGGTTTTGAAGACTTACCAAACCCTATCTGATCAGGAATTATAACTTCATACCCTTTGTCATGTAAGGTTTTTGCTGTTTCTTCCCAATAAGCCCCATTAAAGTTTTTACCATGCAAGAGGGTTACTACTTTTTTGCTAGAGTGATTAGACATTAAATGCATATATGCCATTTCTAAATTTTTGCCCTGTGATTGAAATTTATAATTTTTAACTTTAAAAGGATATTTGTATCCTGTTAAATTTTTATCATAAGAAATGTTATTAATATCTACAGAATGTAATGAGGATAGTGTGATGCAAAAATAAAAGATAGATATTAAAGTAATGTAAATTTTATTATTTTTAATGACATACATAATTTAAAGGCTTCCCATTTTTCCATTTTGATAATCAGTAAATGCTTTATAAATTTCTTCTTTAGTATTCATAACAAATGGTCCGTGAGCAACTATTGGTTCATCAATAGGGTCACCGTTTAATATTAATGCTTTAAAATCATTAGCTACCTTAAAAGCTACTTCATTACCTTCTTGTTCAAAAATTAATATATTCTTATCTCTAAAAGTCTGATTTTCAATTTCTAATTCTCCACACATAATTAATATCACTGTGTTTGAACCATTCTTAAATTTTAGGGAAACTTTCTTATTTTCTTTACTTATAATATCATACATATTTATCTCACTAAATGTAGAAGATGGACCTTTCTGTCCTTTATAAGTTCCAGCAATAACTCTTAATTCAGTATTCTCACCAAGCAATATTTTAGGAATATCTTGATTGCTAATTTCTTGATACTTTGGCATAGTCATTTTATTTCTTTTTGGCAAATTAATCCAAAGCTGTACCATTTCAAAAGTCCCACCTTTTTTTGAAAACTCATCTGAATGATACTCGTCATGCACTAATCCACTACCAGCAGTCATCCATTGGACATCTCCAGGTTTTATGACGCCTCCACCTCCAGAAGAGTCTCTATGCTCTACTTCTCCTTGATATGCAAATGTCACTGTTTCAATCCCTCTATGAGGGTGTTCTCCTACTCCTCTACGTTGTTTGCTACTAGAAAACTCTTTAGGGGATGCATAATCTAGCATAACAAAAGGACTGATAAATTTATTTAAATCATCAGTTGGTCTTAATAATCCATATACATGGAAACCATCCCCTACCCAGTGTTTCTGTTCAGATCTGTAAGAGTATTTTATTTTTTTCAAAGCATTCATAGTAATTCCTTTAAAAACAACTCTTATCTAATTATTTAAGTTATTGTGGCTTCCATCACAAAAAGGGAAGTTCGTAGATTTTTTACAACCACAAAAATATACTTCTTTGTTTTCTTCAGCTGTATACATATATGGCTGATTATCAGTATCTACATGTGAACCATCACAGAAAGGCTGTTTTTTTGTGAGTTTACATGAGCATATAAAGTAACGTTTTCCTTCTCTTACTTTTGTTGGATATGGTTTATTAGTGTTTTGTTCAGTCATTTTTTACCTTTATTTTTATTACTCATTCAGAACTATAATATTCTAAATTATAACAATATTAAATTATAACTACGTCTATATTTATTATTCATTTTTGTCATCCTCAAACTTTTTTGCCATTGTAGGATTATTCTTAGTCAGTTTTTTTATTGTTACATCTTGTGCTTTATTATTAGCTATTCTGTAATTATTATCAGAACTTAATAATGCATCCTTAGTTTTTTGTAGATGATTAATTGATTTATCAATCTGCTCTATGGCATTTGAAAATTTTCGTGTAGCTAAGTCATAATTTTTTCCAAAAGATTTTTTAAATTCTTCTAATGAGGACTCAAAATTTGTAACATCAATGTTTTGTTGCTTTACTAACATTAATTCATGTTTATATTTTAGAGAATTTCTTGCTGCATTCCTTAAAAGAGTAATTATAGGAATAAAAAATTGTGGCCTAATCACATACATTTTTGGAAACCTATGGGCCATATCAACTATTCCATTATTATAAAATTCATTTTCTGTTTCTAATAAAGATACAAGTACGGCGTATTCACAACTTTTCTCTCTTCTATCCTTATCAAGTTCTTTAAGAAAATCTTCATTTTTTCTTTTTGTTGTAGTTGCATCATTTTCATTTTTCATTTCAAACATAATTGAAATAACTTCTGTTTCATTCTCATAATCTCTGAATATATAGTCCCCCTTACTACCTGTTCTTGCGTCATTATCTTTTTCGAAAAAAGCAGATTGAAAACCAGTTGAACGTAATGAATTAAACTCATTTTCACAATGTTGTTCCAAAGTTTCACCTACCATCTTTGTAGATAACTGAGTTTTCATATTTTTTAGTTCTTGAATAGTATCTTCTCTAAGTTTAATTTGTTCCTCTTTGTGTCTTATTTCTCCCTTATACTTATCTTTAAGTGTATTTTCAGAATTTTTTCTTATAAGTTCAGAATTATTTAATTCATTTTTTAATTTATCTCTTTCTTTCTCTATGTCTTTGACTGCTTCAGAAACAGCAAGCTGTTTAATATTAGCAGACTCTTTTAAACTAAACTTCAATTCTTCAATTATTTTATTTTTTTCATTCTCTAATACCTGAAATTTTCTCTCTGCCTCTTTTTTTTTTAAATTAATTTCCATGCTTTTATCTTTTTCGAGTTGAAGAAGGCGTTCATTAAGTTTATTGTCAAATTCTTTGTCATAAACTTGTTTTAGAATATCTGCGTACCCCTGTTTGTCTACTTTAAAGGCTTTTTTGCAGTGCGGACAAATAATATCATTCATTTTTATTTATAAATAATTATATAAAGTTATGTGGCGGATAGGCCCTCTGCCCTTTTCTACCTCAAACGCGTTATTAAATAAGCTTTCATTATATCATAGTGATTTCTACTC